>OGZV01000169.1_pt1 | contig 70336 bp, 67 predicted proteins | sample 1576861 | NCBI WGS metagenome assembly OGZV01 (sample SAMEA3541501, study PRJEB24748) | human gut metagenome | biome: human gut; feature: human-associated habitat; material: faeces | place: China | collected 2012
TCATCGCTAAAGCTACACTGAACCCCCAGACTATCTGGGGGTTTTCTTAATACAAAAAGAGGAACGCATCAAAAACGTTCCTCTTAAAATTTGTTTTCAAAAGAAAAACGCCCTTTTTCTTAAAGGACGCTTAATTTTCAAGCTACATTATTTAATGATAAACTTATCAAGTTCTTCCATAAACTTATCGCAGTCATCAGAATGTACTTCAACCTTAATAGGCTTAGACAAATCCAAGCTGAAGATACCCATGATAGATTTTGCATCAACGACATATCTACCTGATGTCAAGTCTACATCGAAGTCATACTTACTTACGATATTCACGAAATCTTTTACGTCATTAATAGAGCTTAGTAATAAATCAAATGTTTTCATAATTTTATTCCTCCTTATTTCATGCGTGAAGCCTATTTGTATATGTAATCTCTTACATTACCTATAATACAATTTTTTTCTGAAAAAGTCAATAGCTATTGCGTTTTTAAAAAAAATTTTATATAATAATACTAATGTCGTTAAGGTATTTTTAACGATATTGTCAAAAGATATACTTGAAAGGTTGAAAAGATGAAAAAAGCAGCATTTTATACACTTGGTTGCAAGGTTAATCAATATGAAACAGAGGCTATGGCGGAATTATTTGCCGATAGCGGCTATGAAATAAAAGAATTTACCGAAGTTGCGGACGTGTATGTTATAAACACCTGTTCCGTAACAAATATGGGTGACAGAAAATCACGTCAAATTATTCGTCGTGCAAAAAAACTTAATCCGAATGCAGTTATAGCCGTTACAGGCTGTTATGCTCAAACCGCACCTGATGAAGTTCTTGCCATTGAGGGGGTTAATCTTGTACTCGGCACAAAAGACAGAAAGAACATTGTTACGCTTGTTGAAGATCTTAACACCGAATCAAACATTAATCACGTTTCGGATATAATGAGTAACCACGAATTTGAAGAACTTCAAATAAAGCAATATTCAAACAGAACCCGCGCATTTATTAAAATTCAAGAAGGTTGCAATCAATTTTGTTCTTACTGCATTATCCCCTATGCCAGAGGTCCTGTTCGCAGCAGAGCAAAAGATGATGTTGTAAGAGAAATCAAAGAACTAGCACATAACGGCTTTAAAGAGATTATCCTTGTCGGTATTCATGTTGCGTCATACGGCGTCGATCTCGGCAACACAACTCTTGAAAGTTTAATTATGGACGTTGACAAGATTGACGGCGTTGAGCGTATACGTCTTTCTTCTATTGAGCCAATGACTTTAAATCAGGAATTTATAGACAGTATTAAGGATTCTAAAAAGCTGTGTCACCACTTCCATATATCGCTCCAATCAGGTTGTGACGAAACATTAAAACGTATGAACAGAAAGTATACAACCGCTCAATTTAAAGGCATTGTGGACGGTTTAAGAGAAGCATTTGACGATGTTGCAATCACTACCGATATAATGGTCGGTTTTCCTGATGAAAGTGATGAAGAATTTAATAAAACAGTTGAGTTTGTACGCAATATAAAATTTGCCGACGCCCATGTTTTCCAATATTCGCAACGTCGCGGAACACCAGCCGCAAAACGTCCAAACCAAATTTCGCCGGACATAAAGGAAAAACGAAGTAAAATAATAATCGCCGAAACACAGAAAACGCGTGATGAATTTATAAATCGTTTTATAGGCAAAACAATGCGTGTACTTTTTGAACAACCTGCAAAAGACGGACTTTTTGAGGGTAAAACAGATAATTACATTACAGTCCACGCACCGTCCGATATAGATTTAAACGACCAATTCAGAAATGTTCTTCTTGAAAGAAACGAAAACGGAATTGTTATCGGAAAAATAGTTGAATAGTAAAAGGCTGATGATTTTTGTCATCAGCCTTTATTTTATATCTCTGCAAATTCAAATACAACAGTTGAAAAATCTTTCATTTCATAATTTGATCTGATACCGTGATACATCAGAAAATCACCGCTGTAAACTTTACCTGTAAATGTATTTCTGTATTGTTTATTCGTATCAAGTCCCTGTAATTTAACTTTTTCACTCTTTGTTTGTGCAACCGCAAGCACTTTGCAAGCCATAACAAATATATGCTTTTTATCCTTTGAAACCACTTCCCAACTGCAATAATTCGTTTCATACGGATTTATCAATCTGTACAAGTCACCGTTACACATAAGGTCTTGTATTCTCTTTTCAAATCTAATCTGTGCTTTGATTTCTTCAAATTCTTCATCGGACATTTTTGTAACGTCAAGCTCATATCCGAATGTTCCGCAATATGCAACATCTGCCCTTGTTTTTAAAGACGTATCACGTCCGCATTGATGATTTGGCGACGCGGTTACATGAGAAGATATGCTGTAAACAGGATAGCACATTGAAGTCGAATACTGCATTTTAAGTCTTGCTATCGCGTCCGAATTGTCACTCGTCCATATTTGTGGCATATATGCAAGCACTCCTGCGTCAAATCTTCCGCCGCCGGAACTGCAACCCTCAAATAAAATATTAGGGAATTTTTCGGTTATTGCGGACATTATTTTATAGTAACCAAGCGTGTATTCGTGGTTATATCCCAATCTTGGCATATCTGTAAGCTGTCTGTTCATATCCCACTTCACATACTCAATATTTGCATTTGCAAGTATATTGCTCACCGCATTTATAACATATTCACAAACCTCATCTCTGCTTAAATCAAGCACCATTTGATTTCTTGACTGAACTCCCTCTCTTTCATCAATATGAATTGCCCAATCAGGATGTTCTCTGTACAAATCCGAATCGGGGCTTATCATTTCAGGCTCAAACCACAAACCGAATTTCATACCGATTTTATTTATTTTTTCCGCCAATCCGTCTATACCCGACGGTAATTTATCATAATTAACTTTCCAATCGCCCAGACTGCACGTATCGTTGTTCCTCTTTCCGAACCACCCGTCATCAAGCACGAATAGCTCAATACCCGCCTTATGAGCCTTTTCAGCCATTTGAAGTAACTTTTCTTCGGTAAAATCAAAGTATGTACCCTCCCAATTATTTATAAGGATAGGACGTTTTTTGTTTACCCATTTACTTCTCATCAAATTATTTCTGAAAACGTCGTGATACTCTCTTGTCATAGCACCGATACCGCTGTCGGAATAACAAATTATCGACTGCGGTGTACAAAAGCTTTCGTTCGGTTTTAAAATCCATTCAAACTGATGCGGATTAATTCCCTGTTGTACTCTTAAATTGCCGAATTGGTCTATTTTTGCAACTGTGGAATGATTACCGCTGTATACAAGCGATAATCCGTAAACTTCGCCATGTGTTTCGTCCGTGCCGACCGAAGTAATCATTGAAAACGGATTTAACTGATGTCCGCTTCCGCCTCTTGCATTTTCAACTTCAGATTTCATTCCCATTTCAAGCTTTGTTCTGTGCATTGCTCTCTCACGTCCCCACGAACCTGCAAAATGTATCATTTCATAGTCGTCCATAGGTAAATCAATACTTGCCGAATACGCACTCAAAAGCTTAATATTGCTGTCTGATTTATTTATAATTACAGTATGTCTGGCTATTATATTGTACTCGTCAAATACCGTATAATATAAATGCACTTCCAAGTCGATAATTTCATCATACAACACAACTTCAAGCGTATCGGCTTTTTTATTCTTATTGAAAAGACAAGGCATACCGTCGGTTTGAACCGCACATTCGTTATGAATTATATAGTCTTTTACTGCCATTCTTGAAACTGCATTTCCAAATTTATTTACAACCTGATATGCAGGATTTCTCAAGTCAGAATAGCCGTAAGACGGATATTCCTGTGGATAATTGTCAAGACAAAATCTGTTTGAAACAAACCCCCACTTTTCTTCCCATTCTTCTTTCATTTGCGAATAATCAATATCCGCTATCTTTTTTCCGAAATGAAAATTCAAAAGGTCTCCGTCCTCGTTTTCAAACATTATATAACTTATATCTCTGCCGATAAGGTGCGTTGTTTTTCCGTTTCTGACAATCATTTTTATATCCTCCTGTGTTTTTTGTGATATTATAATATCACTTTATTTTCGAAAACAGAATATCAAAGTGTTGACAGTATGTGTCTAAATGTGATATTCTACAAATAGGAGTTGATTAAAATGAATTGTTTTATAAATACATATTACGCATATACAAAGTTTATCCCTACCGATATTTATCCCGTACAATACGGTGAAGAACAATGCAATAAAAATCATTCGTTCGGGCCATGTGTACGAAGTAACTATTTGTTGCATTATGTTTACAGCGGCAAAGGTATTTTTCAAACAGAAAACAAAACTTATCATCTTCATAAAGGGCAGATGTTCCTTATATCGCCAAATCAGCTTACATATTATAAAGCCGATGACAGCGACCCTTGGTTGTATCGATGGATTGAATTTAACGGAAGTATGTCGCAGTCAATTTTAAAGTCTGTCAGTCTTAATGAAAGCACACCGATTTATACCGATGATGAGAATAATTCGGTCGGCAATGCACTCTGTAATATTATTTCGTCCGGAGAAATGTGTTTTGAATTGCTCATGCAAAAATTTTGGAATTTCATTTACTGCCTTACAGACGGCGAACAAATTAATACCGTCAGCAATGCCGAAGAATATATTCAAAAAGCAGAAACATTTATAAAAACAAATGTTCATAAAAAAATATCCGTTTCGGATGTCGCAAAATATATCGGAATTGACAGAAGTTATCTGACAAGACTTTTTAATGAATATAAAAAAACAAGTCCGCAAAACTATATTATTTCACTTAAAATGAATACCGCGGCATTGTATTTAAAAAACACAAACGTGTCCGTGACCGAAACTGCCCAAAGCGTGGGCTACTATGATACTCATATCTTTAACAAAACTTTCAAAAAACAATTCGGTGTTCCCCCTACCACCTGGCGTCAAAAACAAATTTGGGAACAATCTATTATTGGGAAATAAAAAAATCGGAATGGAGCGTAGTCCGCTTTGAACCATTTGTGCCACAGGCACTTTCTCGCAAAAAGGTGGCAGCGCCTGTGAGCCATCGTGAGTGCGTTTACATGCGAACAGGTGAACCGAGCGGGCGTTTTTGCGACCAAGGAGGAATGACGCAGTGTTATGACTGATTTTTCTGCATAGAAAAATCGGAATGGAGCGTAGTCCATTCCGACGTGGTACTCCCGACCAGAGTCGAACTGGTGACTAACCCTTAGGAGGGGTTTATTATATCCACTTAACTACGAGAGCAAAACACTATTAACATACCAATATATTATATAATATTTCAAAGCCGATTTCAAGTATTTTCTTATTTCTTTCTTGCAATCACGACAAATCTTTCATTTGACGTATGATACGCACACGTTGAAAGTGTTATAAGACTATCGCCGTACACTGTATTTACGCCTGTATCATAAAACGAACGTGACTTTGCCTGAGTGACATATTCATTAAATCGCTCCTCCGACTCTATATCCGCATAATCGTAATACTTAAATTCATTACTTGCACCGACTTTAGTCGTAAACGCGGACACAATCTCATATTCGCCCTTATCGTACAAAGTATCATACATTATATTTTTATGAGCGTCATAAAAGCTTTTATCCTCATAATCGGCAAGTGACGCAAACATTGTACCGTTCTTCATATTATGTGCATAAATAATTTTATTCACCGATTCGTCATTCGACTGATAATCGAGAAAAGGTATACCGCTGAATTGATATTCCTTATTAAAATTCTTATGCAAATAAAATTCATTGTCGCTATACTTTACCACAGGATAATCGACAGGTGTATCGGGAATTTTTATCCACCCTACCATATCATTATTCTGCTGATATAACGAGTAATAACATTCAAGCATACCGTTATCTGCACGTTTATCAATATAACCGTCCGTTGCGTCTGCACGTTCCGTTTTCTCAACCACTTTTTTCAATTGATCAAAACCGCTTTCAGCCTTATGTGAATCATAAAAATATTTTCCGAGATAACCGCAGCACCCTACAAATATCAAAATTAAAAGGACCTGTATGACAGTAAGTCGTTTTTTCACTATCATACACGCCCTTTCACTTTAGTTTAGTTGTTTTTTCTCTTTTTAATTTCGATAAACACAAAAGCACCTGCCGCAAGAATACCAACTGAAACCAATGCTACGATAGGAGTGTTATCCCCTGTCTTAGGATTGTTCTTTGACGGTTTAGCCGTTGTTTTCGGTGTGGCTGTCGGCTTAGTTGTAGCTTTTGTCGATGAACTTGCTGTTGAGGTTGCTTTCGGTTTTGCGGTCGCAGTTGCAGTATACGGTGTGAATTTAGTTTCAGATTCAACCTTTATCTTTTCACCGTCTGTCAAATTTATAAGATATTCCTCAACCCCATTTGCAGATGAATTTTTATCCTTTAATGCGATTGTTGATTTTAATTCACCGTTTTCTGTGTAAACATGAACTTTTCCGTTACCTGTCATAGTATATCTGCCCGGGTCAATATCTTCACCGCAAATATATTCGCCCTGTGCCAATGTAACAACACCGTTTTTATCCTCTTTTACAGACGGATTAGTTGTTTCCTTCGCTGTTACTTCCGTTGTCGGTGCAGTTGTTTCTTTTGCAACTTCTTCTGTAGCCTTTGGTGTCTCGGCAGTCTCTGTTTTTTTCACGCTTGAAACAATGCTCCAATCAAGTTTTTCAGCATATTGTGCCGCATCAGAATTTTTCAAGGACTTATTTACCGATACCGTTACATTTATAATTTTGTTTTCAGTATTCGCAGAACTGTTCATTGTTCCCAACGGAATATCTTTATATGTACCGTTATCCGTTTTAGAGTCGTCATTCGCATACGAATAAATAAGCTTATTGTTTGAATCCGTTACTTTTATATTATAATAATTCAAAGCGTTGTATTCGTCAGGTGACGGTGTTTTCAACGCCTCAGGTTTTACATCGTTTGACGTTTTTTCCGACATAGACAATCTCAATTTAAAATCTACCGGATCACCCTCTGCACTTTCGCTTGATATTGTAAGAGTCTGAACAACAGACGACTGTTTAGACAAATCGTCAAGTTTTGTCATCAACGGCTTTATCGATCTCACGGTTTCTCCCAACTGATCAGGTGCATATTCATATGTAACAGGGGTTGACTTACTGTCATTATTTTTTATAGATACGCTTGAATTTGGTGACGCGAATGCAGATACAGACATACATATTGTCATAACTGCCGCAATCATACCTGAAAGTACTTTTTTCATAATTCTCGCTCCTTATATTTACTTTAATATATTTCTTCATACTACATATAGTATATCACATTCTTTTTTAATTGTCACTACTGTAATTGTTAATTTATTGTTACGAATATTGTTATATTCCGCATTTTATGGTATAATCAATTAAAATGAGGAGGTATAAAATGAGTTCAGATTCAAATTACGAAAAACTTTCCGATGAATTACAAAACAAAATAAATACAGAACTTTTTGACGGCAACGGTTTTAAGGATAACGCAATCCGCCGTATTGACAAGGAACACGACAGAGCCACTCTTTGGCGGCCTGCGTTTGTGCGTGACGTTGAAAAAATTATGCACAGTCCGTATTACAACCGCTATGCCGACAAAACACAGGTATTTTCTTTCTATAAAAACGATGATATTTCGCACCGTGCTCTGCACGTTCAGCTTGTTTCAAGAATTGCGCGAAATATAGGCAGAATGCTTGGTCTTGACCTTGATTTAATAGAGGCTGTCGCACTCGGTCATGACATAGGTCACACACCGTTCGGTCACGCGGGCGAAAAATTCTTAAACGAATCATATCATGCAAATACGGGACGATATTTCAATCACAACGTACACAGTGTGCGTGTGCTTGATAAAATATTTAACCTCAACATCAGCCTTCAAACACTTGACGGAATACTTTGTCACAACGGTGAGTTCGAGTGCAAAGAATACCGTCCGTCAAAGCTTGATAATTTCAAGGATTTTGACGCAAAGGTTGAAGAATGTTATATTGACCAATCCGCAATAGATCGACTTGTACCGTCTACGCTTGAAGGTTGTGTTGTCAGAATTTCGGATATGATTGCTTATATCGGAAAAGACCGCCAAGACGCTATAAAAACCAAGCTGATTGACAGTGAAAGTGTTTTCGCCGAAAGTGAAATAGGCAAATACAATGCGGCTATTATAAATAATCTTATTGTAAATATCGTTGAAAACAGTTACGGCAAAGATTTTATACAGCTTGACGAAAAGCACTATCAAGCACTAAAAAACAGTAAAAAAGACAATTTCCGTGTTATATATCAAAACAGCAAAATTTCTGACGTATATGACAAAACTATTGAACCGATGTTTGAGGAAATATACAATAAGTTGCTTTATGATTTAAAAAATGACATAAAATCATCGCCGATATTCAAACATCATATTGAATTAATCGACTACTCAAACAGATTTTCGGGATACGAATATACAAAAAACAGTGATTTTAATGATATTGTGACGGATTATATCGCAAGTATGACAGACGACTATTTTATCGACTTATATGAGTATTTATTTAATAAACAAGCACCCGTAAAATATATATCATACTTCGATAATGTTTAAAAATCAGAGATATTTTCAAAAAGATTTTATTTTTCTATTGAATTTTTACAATTAATAGTGTATAATATATTTAACATTGTTTGAATACAATGTTACGTTCATATACAATAACGCCACCGATAATAAAAATCGGTGGCGTTATTGTTTTATCTTATTTTTTTCCAAGTTCTTTTGACTTATTCATACAGCCTACCATTGCGTCAATGATACTGTTTCTGAAACCGTCTTTTTCAAGTATTGCAACTGCGTCTATTGTAGTTCCGGCAGGTGAGCAAACCATATCTTTCAATTCCCCCGGATGTTTGCCTGTTTCAAGTACCATCTTTGCACTTCCAAGTACTGCTTGTGCGGCGAATGTATATGCCTGACTTCTCGGCATACCGCCTATAACAGCTGCGTCTGCCATTGCCTCAATCATCATAAACACATAAGCAGGTGACGAACCGCTGACAGCCGTTACGGCGTCCATAAGATTTTCCGATACGACTTCACCTTTACCAAAGCTGTTAAACACGTTTACAACTACATCTGTTTCTTCTTTTGTAACATTGCTGTTCGGTGTCAATGCCGCCATTCCCTCACCGACTAAAGCCGGTGTATTAGGCATTACACGCACAAGTTTAATATTATGTTCAAAAGCCTTTTCAATCGTTTCTATCGCCTGTCCTGCTACTATTGAAACGATTACTGTATTATCTGAAACACTGTTTTTGATTTCATCAATCACACCGTATAAAAACTGCGGTTTTACACACAAAAACAATACATCAGCTTTATCTGCCGTTTCTTTATTGTCCGATGTCACTTTAACACCGTATTTTTCATTAATATTCTTTAATGCCTGCTCATTTTTATCCGAAACAATTACATTTTCAGAACTCGCTATATCAGAATTAATAATTCCGCCGATTATAGCACCGCCCATATTTCCGCTGCCTATAAATCCAAAAATCATAATATCCTCCTGTATTTAAAAATTTTTATAAAAAATACCGGACGAAATATTTCGTCCGGTACTAAAACACGCAATTAAACCGGATATGTCTTATTTTCCATATCCACTAAATCTGCATCAATTTTATATTTCTGAGCACGTCTGTATTCAAAGAATTTAACGGCAACTTGACCGAACAATGCATATGACAATACGTCTTCAGGCTGTTCAATCCATTCTGCACATTCTTTCTTCATCTGTTCAAGCTCAGGCTTTAATAGGTCAGCCGGACGACAAGTAATTCTCTTTTCGTCGCCGATAATCTTCTTAACGATTTCGTCAGAGATTTCAGCAGGGCACTTACCATATTCGCCTCTTACAAGACCTTTTGATTCCTTAGAAACCATTTTGTATCTTTCACCCATAAGCACGTTAAGTACTGCCTGTGTACCGACAATCTGTGATGACGGTGTAACAAGCGGAGGATAACCGAAGTCTGCACGAACACGAGGTACTTCTTTAAGCACTTCATCATATGCGTCTTCTCTGCCCTGTTGCTTAAGCTGTGATACAAGGTTTGAAAGCATACCGCCCGGAACTTGATACTTAAGAGTATTAACGTCAACACCCATAACCTTAGTGTTCATAAGACCGCTCTTAATGTATTCTTCTCTTAGCGGCTTGAAGTAGTCGCAGATTTCGATAAGCTTATCCAAATCGTAACCTGTATCGTACTCTGTACCTTGAAGAGCCGCAACCATAGGCTCTGTAGGCGGTTGTGATGTACCCATAGCCAACGGTGACATAGCACAGTCGATTACGTCTACACCTGCCTCAATAGCCTTTAGGTAAACCATTGAAGCCTCACCGCTTGTGTAGTGAGTATGAAGTTGAATAGGAATCTTAACTTCTTCTTTCATCATCTTTACAAGGTCATATGTTACATATGGTCTTAAAAGACCTGCCATATCCTTGATACAGATTGAGTCTGCACCCATTTCTTCAAGTTGCTTAGCCATTTTAACGAACTTTTCGTTTGTATGGAATTCACTTGTTGTGTAACAAACTGTAGCCTGTACATGACCTTTTTCTTTCTTACAAGCCTTGATAGCACATTCAAGGTTTCTGACGTCGTTAAGAGCGTCAAAAATTCTTAGTATATCAACACCGTTTGCGATTGACTTTTGAACGAAATATTCAACTATATCATCAGCATAGTGTCTGTAACCAAGTATGTTTTGTCCTCTGAAAAGCATTTGGATAGGAGTCTTTTTAGCTCTATCCTTAATCTTTCTCAATCTTTCCCAAGGATCCTCGTTAAGGAATCTTAGGCAGGCATCGAATGTAGCTCCTCCCCATGCCTCAAGCGAATGATAACCGATGTCATCAAGCTTTTCTACAATAGGAAGAATCTGCTCTGTTGTCATTCTTGTAGCAATAAGTGACTGATGAGCATCTCTTAGGACTGTTTCTGTAATTTCTACAGCTTTCTTTCCCTTTGCCATTTATATTTCACTCCTTTATTATCTGTTTAATTAAAGATTTCCGAACATTGCAAGGAATACACCTGCCGCAACGGCAGAACCGATAACTCCGGCAACGTTAGGACCCATAGCGTGCATCAAAAGGAAGTTTGAAGGATTTTCCTTCTGTCCTACTGTTTGAGATACACGGGCAGCCATAGGAACGGCTGAAACGCCGGCACTTCCGATAAGCGGATTAACCTTACCTTTTGTTACCCAGCACATAATATCACCCAAGAACAAGCCGCCTACTGTTGAGAAACAGAATGCGATAAGTCCAAGTACGATAATACCGATTGTCTGTGCTGATAGGAAGCTTGACGCTGTTGCAGTAGCGCCTACTGTAACACCAAGGAACAAAGTTATGATATTCATAAGTTCGTTCTGTGCCATCTTTGTAAGTCTTTCGACAACGCCCGATTCTTTCATAAGGTTACCAAGCATTAGACAACCTACAAGTGACACTGCGTCAGGGATTATAAGTGCAACGATAATTGTAACGATGATTGGGAACAAGATTTTTTCTGTTTTTGAAACAGGTCTTAATTGTTCCATAACAATCATTCTGTCTTTTTTACGAGTCATAAGTTTCATAATAGGCGGTTGAATTACAGGAATCAATGCCATATATGAATATGCCGCAACGGCGATTGCCGGCAGTAGCGCCGGTGCAAGTGATTTTGTAACGTAAATAGCCGTAGGGCCGTCGGCACCGCCGATAATACCTATTGACGCAGCTTCTTTGATACCGAAATTGATTGACGGTACAAGAGCGCTTAGAACAAGAGCACCTACGAATGTAAAGAATACACCGAACTGTGCAGCCGCACCAAGAAGAATACTCTTTGGATTGGCAATTAGCGGACCGAAGTCTGTCATACAACCGATACCGACGAAAATAAGCGGAGGATAAATACCAAGCTTAACTCCGAGATACAATAGGTCAAGCAGACCGCCATGCTGACAGATATATCCGACATTAATATATTTTCCGTCCGTCATATACTCCGGATTCGTAAAAAATTCCGTGTGCATCATAATAGCACTTGAATCCTTAATCATCGGTAAGTTTGACAAAAGCATACCGAACGCAATCGGAAGTAGCAATAACGGCTCGAATTTTTTTACTATTGCAAGATACAGAAGTACGCAAGCTATCGCAATCATTATAATTGTCTTAACGGCGTCAATGCCACCGCTTGAAATAAGTGCGTAAAGACCTGTATTCTGCAAAAAGTTTGCAAAACTTTCTAACACTTTATTGTCACCACTTTCTATAATTTAGTCGTGACTGTATTAGTTTACTGAAACTATTACGTCACCGCTGTTTACACTGTCACCTGCTGATACACTGATACCTGCAACTGTTCCGTCTACACCGGCGAAAATTTCGTTTTCCATCTTCATTGCCTCAAGTACGGCAACAAGTGTTCCGGCCTCAACTTTATCACCAACGTTTACCTTTACAGATACGATTGTACCAGGCATTGGAGCAGTTACTTGCTTAGCACCTGCAACAGGAGCAGCTTTCGGTGCAGCCTTTGGTGCAGGAGCGGCTGTTTGAACAGGAGCCGGTGCAGGAGTTGATACTCCGCCTACTTCTTCTACGTCAACTTCGTATGATTTTCCATTTACTGAAATATTAAACTTTCTCATTTAGGTTTTGCCTCCTTTAGAATCTATTATTAATTGTTTCGGTTACACCCGCCTTATTCCAAGCAGGCATTTTATTGTCTGTTCTTCTGTATGACTTAATTCTTAGGTTATACGTTGAAGTATTTAGACTTGCGGCAACTGCGGCTGTCAATACTGCGATAAGTTCTTCTTCGTCTGTATCATCTGCCGTTTCTTCCTCTACTGGTGCGGCTTGAGCCGGTGCTGCAGCAGGAGCTGCCTGTGTTTTAGGCTTTTTATAGAATATAACCTTGAAAAGCGAAAGCACTATCATAAGTATGATAAGTACGGCGAAAACTATTGCCAAACCTATAACTGTTGTTTGTCCTCCCATTGCCAACGCTTCACTTAATGACAGGTTCTGACCTGTCAATAATGCTTCTGAATACATACTAAAAATCTCCTTTCACAATTAAACAGGAAGATTTCCATGCTTTTTAGCCGGTCTTGAATCACGCTTTGATGCAAGCATTTCAAGTGCGGCGATTATTCTCGGTCTTGTTGAATCAGGTTCGATTACATCGTCAACATAACCACGCTTTGCAGCCTCGTAAGGTGATGCAAACTTATTTCTGTATTCCTGAATCTTTTCATTTCTTGTAGTAACAGGGTCAGAGCTTTCCTTAATATCATTCTTGAAAATGATGTTAGCTGCACCTTCAGGACCCATAACAGCGATTTCTGCCGTCGGCCATGCCATTACTATATCAGCACCAAGATGTTTTGAATTCATTGCTATGTATGCACCGCCGTAAGCTTTTCTCAAGATTACGTTAATCTTTGGAACTGTAGCCTCTGAGAATGCGTAAAGCAACTTAGCACCGTGTCTGATAATACCGTTTTGTTCCTGTTCAACGCCTGGGAAATAACCCGGTACGTCTGTAAGAGTAACAAGAGGAATATTAAAGCTGTCGCAGAAACGTACAAATCTTGCTGCTTTGTCTGATGAGTTAACATCAAGTGAACCTGCCATAACCTTAGGCTGATTTGCAACGATACCGATAACCTGTCCGTTCATTCTTGCAAAACCTATTACAATATTCTTTGCAAAGCCTTCCTGTACTTCAAAGAAGTCGCCGTTATCAACAAGTTCAGCGATAACTTCCTTAACGTCATAAGCCTTACCCGAATCGTCAGGAACGATTGTTGTAAGTTTTTCTGAAAGACGATTAATTTCGTCATTTGTAGGTTCGTAAGGAGCCTCTTCAAGATTGTTTGCAGGTAAGTATGAAAGCAACTTTCTGATTTTTGCGATACATTCTTCGTCATTTGCCGCCTTAAAGTGTGCAACACCCGACTTTGAAGTATGTGTATCAGCGCCGCCAAGTTCTTCGCTTGTTACATTTTCACCTGTAACAGAACTGATTACCTGCGGACCTGTTATAAACATCTGACTTGTCTTTTCAACCATAAAGATAAAGTCTGTAATAGCCGGTGAATAAACAGCACCGCCTGCACATGGTCCCATAATTACAGAAATCTGAGGAATTACACCGCTGTTTACAGTGTTTCTGAAGAATATATCTCCGAAACCTGAAAGAGCGTCTATACCTTCTTGAATTCTTGCTCCGCCCGAATCGTTCATTCCGATTATCGGAGCACCCATCTTTGCCGCCATATCCATGACTTTGCAAATTTTCTTTGCGTGCATTTCTCCAAGTGAGCCACCGATTACTGTAAAGTCTTGAGCGTAAACGTAAACAAGACGTCCGTCAACCGTACCGTAACCTGTAACAACTCCTTCACCCGGAGCCTCAACACAATCCATACCGAACTCGGTACATCTGTGAGTTACAAAAGCATCAATTTCAACGAAACTGCCTTCATCCAAAAGAGCATTAATTCTCTCTCTTGCTGTCAGCTTTCCGGAATCATGCTGCTTTTTGATTTTTACTTCTCCGCCGCCGTTATTTATTACACTTCTGCGGTATTGAAGTTCAGTCAATTTATCAACTGTTCCCATGTTTTAACCTCCATTGTTTGTAGATTAGAGATAAATTTTAAAAAAATATACCTAAAGTATATTATACCTTAACCGCAATTTTTTTTCAATCATTTTTATTTCTTTTTTCACAAGTTAGCTTTCAAAAAATATCGACAAATATCCCCTTAAATTTGTATATGATACACAAAAGAGGCTGTTGACAAAATGTCAACAGCCTCTTTTTAAGAATTCATCAAATAATTTACTTCGTGACTTGTCAGATGACGCCATCTTCCAAGCGGAAGATTACCGAGTTCCACGTTGCCTATCTTAATTCTCTGCAAGCCGACAACCGTACAGCCGATTGCCGCAAACATTTTACGAACCTGTCTGTTTTTACCCTCGTGAATTGTTATTTTAATATATGTGTGTCCGTCTACCGCGTCAAGTATTTCAGCCTCCGCCGGTGATGTTTTGAAATCATCAATATAAACACCGTTTCTCAGCTTATTGATACCGCTTATCGTTATACCGCCCTTTATCGTTGCAATATAAGTCTTATCGGTATGGAACTTAGGGTGCGTGACTTTGTATGTGAAGTCACCGTCATTTGTAAGCAAAAGCAATCCCTCGGTTTCATAGTCAAGTCGTCCGACAGGAAAAATTCTTACGTCACCCAAATCTTCTTTTATAAGGTCAACAACAGTCGGTCGGTCAAATTGGTCTTTTGCGGTTGAAACATATCCGACAGGCTTATTAAGCATTATATAATACTTCTTGTTTTTAAGCTTTATCGGCTTATCGTCAACGGATACATTGTCTGCACCGATTTCGATTTTTACGCCTTGTTCCGTTATTTTCTTGCCGTTTACCTTAACTCTGCCCTCTTGTATCATAGTTTCTGCGGCACGTCTTGACGCAACACCGCTCATTGCTATATATTTTTGTAATCTTACTATCTCTCCCATTTTTTCTCCTTTCATTTATACCAACAATATTTTCGCAACTCTTATAAAACTGCTGAAAAAACTGTTTTTCAATCTTATATTGCTTACTCCGTAAATATCGTTTTCCGAAATAATATCAACTTCACCGATGCTCACTCCGTCACACACAATTTCAAGCCACCCCACTTTTTCGCCTTGATTTATAGGTGCTTGTAAGTCATTTGATATATGCGATATAACTTCTACCTGCGTTTTCTGATGTTCTTTAAACGGTATTGTAAAGTCACTCGCCGCAACCATTGAATAATCTTTTCCGTCAATATTCGTAACCTTTACTGTATCGCCCTGCTCTATAAGTTTTTTCGGATAATGTTCCGAAAATGCGTAATCAAGCATTTTCGCGTGGTCATTCCAATCGTTCGGATCATTCAAAGTCACCGCTATAAACTCCATTCCGTCCCTCTGTGCAGACGATACAAGACATCTGCCCGTTGACTTCGTAAAGCCTGTTTTTATGCCGTTTGCTCCCTCATACAGACTCAGCATTTTATTGTGGTTTGAAAAATAAAGTATTTCATCTGAATTTAATGCCTGTACTTGTGCAGTCTGCGTTGCGACTATTTCCCGAAACTGCGGCAGCGTCATTGCATATCTTGCAATAAGTGCAAGATTGTAAACCGTTGTGTAATGTTCCGGATTGTCAAGTCCGCTCGGATTCATAAAATGCGTATTGCCGAGTCCGAGTTCTTCCGCTTTTTCATTCATCAGCTCCGCAAATGATTCCTCACTTCCCGCCACATGTTCGGCTATCGCTACCGCCGCGTCATTTCCGGAATTAAGCATTAAACCGTAAAGCAAATCTTTCATATAGTATTGATTTCCCTCAGATATGTATGCCGCCGAACCCTCTTGATTTGCCGCCGTCGCACTCACATCAACAATTTCGTCCATATTACACCGTTCAATAGCAACAATGGCTGTCATTATTTTAGTTGTGCTTGCCATTGCGTGTTTTTGGTTCATATTTTTTGAAAATACAACATCACCCGTCAACGCATTTATAACGCACGCACACTCGGCAGATTCCGCCATTGCAAAAGCACTTAACGGCGAAAAAGCAATTATAGTCATAATAACAAGTGCCAAAAATTTTTTCATTAAAAAACATCTCCACAAAAAATATTTATTTTAATTGACAAAACTCTTTTTTATTGGTATAATAAATCACGTTAATGCGAGGGTGGCGGAATAGGCAGACGCGCACGTTTGAGGGGCGTGTGGTTTAACCGTGCCGGTTCAAGTCCGGTCCCTCGCACCATTTTTTTAGATTAATAATATATATTCTATCATATAAAATTATATTTATCAACAGCAAAAAAACTTTTTAAAAAAACTGTTGACAAAAGTTAGATTATATGGTATTATATCATCTGTCAGTTATCGTTGCGGATTTGTGTAAAGGTAGCACTAACGACTCTGACTCGTTCTGTCCGGGTTCGAATCCTGGATCCGCAGCCACAAAAAAAGTTATCCTTTATGGATAACTTTTTTTATTTTTATTCAAATACACATTCGCCCATATTCTCTGACGGACAGCCCTCTATTACTTCCGCAACAGCGCTTGAATGTGTTATTAAAATAATTTTCGCACACGCACATTCCCCTATTTTATCATATAAACGTCCCGCACTGTATGTACCCGAATAAACCGTATATGTACTGTTTGCGACGTAACCGACTGTACCGATATACGGCAGTTGCGCTCTTATCGCCTCGTCATCATATTTGTTATCATATTCCTTTTTCAATTTTATTACCGCTCCGACTTTGAACGGCTTTGTTCCGTAATAATGAGCAAGTCCCGTTATTGTGACTAAAACCGAATTTTTCATTTCTTTCATCTCCTTTCAACTTTTTATACTTTTTCTATTCAATATCTATAACCGGATCTATATTTACCATAGAATTACATCTGTTGCAATAAAATCCATGACTTGTACTTATATCTTTCGCATCAGTAACATAATAGCCTTTTTTACACTTTGCACAAATAACTTTTTCTCCATTTCTTAAACGTTCTGCAATAGTCAATTTTTTATTTTGTTCTTTCATTTCTCCCATCTCCTTTTCTACTTAAATTATACATTCACCTATGTCCAAAAAACTGTACAAAAAAACTCTGACCGCCATTTTTTTGACTGTCAGAGTTTATATTATTTATTCTTCAAATATAGCCTTTGCAAAATCTTCGCTGTTAAATTCCTGCAAGTCGTCGATACCTTCACCGACGCCGACAAATTTAACCGGAACATTCTGTTCCTTTGCTATTGATATTACAATACCGCCTTTTGCCGTACCGTCAAGCTTTGTAAGGATAATTCCCGTAATATCCGCCGCCTCGGAGAATAATTTTGCCTGACTTACCGCATTTTGACCTGTTGTCGCGTCAAGAACAAGCAATGTTTCTCTTGCCGAATCAGGCAGTTCACGTTCAATTACACGGTTAATCTTTGCAAGCTCCGCCATAAGATTTTTCTTATTATGAAGTCTGCCGGCTGTATCACATATAAGAATATCAGCACCACGCGCCTTTGCCGCCGTACAAGCGTCAAACACAACTGCCGCCGGATCACTGTTTTCTTGGTGCTTGATTATATCACAACCGCTTCTCTGCGCCCATATGTCAAGCTGGTCTATCGCCGCCGCTCTGAATGTGTCAGCCGCCGCAAGAAGTACCTTTTTACCCATCGACTTATAATGTGATGCGATTTTTCCGATACTTGTTGTTTTTCCGACACCGTTTACGCCAATCACCAAAATAACAGACGGTGTTGTTGACGTATCCACCGTTGTATCAAGCGTACTGAGTATTTCGCTTATTATGCTCTTTAATTCCTCTTTTACAAGGTTTCCGTCTGTGATATGCTTATGTTTAACATTATCACGAAGTTTTTCAATAATGTATGTTGAAGTTTCAACACCTATATCTGCCATAATAAGTGCCTCTTCAAGATTTTCAAAAAGTTCGTCGTCAACTTTTACGAACACACTGAATACATTATTAACTTGTTTTGCGATTGATTCACGGGTTTTTGTCAAACCGTTTTTTAACTTATCAAAGAATCCCATATACTACTCCTAACTGACCATATCGTCTGCGACATCATCTATATGAAGTGACAACAACTTAGAAACGCCTTTTTCCTGCATTGTTACGCCGTATAAAATATTTGCCGCCTCCATTGTACCACGTCTGTGAGTGATAACAATGAATTGAGTCTGTTCAATATAATTTTTTAAATATGTTGCAAATCTCGAAACGTTTACATCGTCAAGTGCCGCGTCAATCTCGTCCAAAATACAGAACGGAGCCGGTTTTACTCGAAGTATTGCAAACAGAAGTGCAATAGCAATAAACGACTTTTCACCGCCCGAATACAGATTGATATTCTGCGAACCTTTACCCGGAAGCTGTGCGATAATTTCAATACCGCTTTCAAGAACATTGCTCGGATCAGACAAAGTCAATTCACCTTTGCCGCCGCCGAAAAGTTCACTGAATACCAGACTGAAACTCTCATTGATTTCCTGAAACTGCTTCCCGAAATGCTCTTTCATCAATTCTTCCATTGACTCTATTATTCCGTTAAGTTCGTTTTTCGACTTTTCAAGATCGCTCTTTTGCTCTGTCAAGAACACAAACCTCTCCTCTACCGCTTTATATTCTTCGATAGAATCAACGTTTACACTGCCGAGTGATTTTATCTGCGACTTCAATTCCGACAATCTTGCAAACGATTCTTTCTCGTTTTCCACTTCTGTCTTAATTTCACACGCACTGTTATAAGTCAGTTCATAGTCCTCCCACAATCTGCCTATAATATTTTCAATATCGTTATTGAGTTTTTCACGTCTGTTTTCAAGTCTTGAAAGTTCCTGTTGCAAGTTCAGCAATTTATCAGTTAAATCCTTATTTGAATTTTGGATATTTTGAAGTGACGTTGAAATATCGCTTTTCTTCTTCTGAATACTCTCGATATAATTATTTATATCCGCCGTACTCTTTGCGATTTCTTCCGTCAGCTTGTTTTTGTCCTCAATCTGCTGTTTTAAACTTTCGTTTTCGGCACATATTCTTGTCTTATCCTGCTCTTTTTGTGCTATATCTTTTACGGAATTTGCAATATCATTCTTCTTTGTTTCAATATCTTTTTCGATAACTTTAATGTCCCTTTGCATATCTGCAAGTTTCATCGTGTTATCCATCAAGCTTTGTGACTTCTCGTCTTTTTCCTCTGAAATTCGATTAAATTCTTCATTCAGTTTTTCCGCTTTGCTCTGTAAGTCATTACTTTCTTTTTCAAGATTTCTGACATTCTGCAAAAGCTCGGCAATATCATCCGAAGATTCCGACAGTTGCTTTTCAATCTGTCCAAGCTCTGCTTTATAGTTTTTCTCCGTATTACTTCCCGATTCAATCTTTTCTTCAAGATGTTTTTGCGTATTTTCCAGACGAAGTATCTCGTCCTCATACTCTCTCACAAGCGGAACATATGACGACAACTGATTATTTATAGTTCTCATATCATTTTCAATCTGCTGTTTTTTGTCGCCAACCTCTTTTATTTTAACTGACAAATCGTTTAATTCCGATGTAAGTGTTTTTATTTCAGTAGCTCTCGACAAAAATCCGCTTTGCTTATTTACGCTGCCGCCGGACATCGAGCCGCCTGCGTTCAATATTTCGCCCTCAAGTGTTACAACTCTGAATTTATACCCGAAATGTCGGCTCATAGCAATGGCATTATCCACATTATCAACCACAACGACTCTGCCGAGCAAACTTTTTATAATACCGTCGTACTTACTGTTATACTTTATAAGTTTACTTCCAAGTCCGATAAAGCCTTTTTGCTTGCTTATTTCGCCAACATTATCAAGTTCTCTGCCTTTTACAGCCGACACCGGCAAAAATGTTGCACGACCTGCATTATTTCTGCGAAGATAATTAATCGCCGTCTTTGCATCCTCTTCGCTCTCTACTATGATATTCTGCAACGCTCCGCCGAGTGCGATTTCAATAGCCGTAACGTATTCCTTTTTTACGTCCACAAGTCCCGATACAGTACCGTAAATTCTGATTTTTTTCAGTTCTTCGGCTTTAAGCACCGCCTTTACGCTCTTTGAATATCCCGCATAATCGTTTTCCATACCCTCAAGAATTTTCTTCTTTGAAGATTTTGAATTATACTCGACATTCATATTGTTAAGACTTGATGTAAGTTTATCGTTTTCGGATTTTAACTTATTTATGTTTTCGTTATGGCGGTTTATGGTTTCTTTCATTTTACCGCACTTTTCAGACTTTTCCGATATTTCCTTTTTGCAGTTTTCTATCTCCTGTTTTGTGTTTGAAACACCCTCGTTAAAGGTCTTTATTTCGGTTTCAACCACTTCTCGTCGTTCTATAAAACTGCTCCTCAAATTTTCAACACCGTTTATTTGTGCACGCTTTGTCGCAATCAAATTCTGCTTTTCGATAATATCGCCCTGCAGACTGTCTATTTCTTTTGAAAGAGTATCTTTCTGCTTTGCAATTTCGTCCTGTTCCTCTTTCATAGAATCGAACGCAGTAAGCATTTCTTCGGCATCTTTATTCTTTTCTTCAATCTCTGACTTTTGCTTTTCTATACTGTTTTCGCGTTCAATATTTTTATCTTTTATGCTTTGAATTTCGTTATCAATTCTTTTAAGCATAAGCTCATTATTCTTTATGTTGTTTTCAAATAAAGAAATATGATTTTGGGTTTCCATATTCTTTGACTCAGCCTCACGAAGAAGTTTGTTCTGTTCCGCTATTTCGGTATCGGCTTGTTCACTTTCATTATAAAGCGATGTGATTTTTTGTTCTGTTTCCGATTCCGTTGCTCTGAGCTCGGCAAGTTCTTCTTCAACACTGTTATAAAGCCTGTCTGCCTCTTTGGCGGCAAGTCGGTTTTTGTCTATCGTTATAATGCTTAAATTTACGTCAAGTCCTTTATATTCTTCATAGTATGTCAAATACTTTCTCGCTTTTTCCGACTGACGTTTAAGAGGTCCTCGCTGACCTTCAAGTTCAGTCGTTATATCGGAAATTCTTACAAGGTTTTCTTCAACACCCTTTAGCTTTCGTTCCGCCTCTTCACGTCTGTACTTATATTTTGATATACCTGCCGCCTCCTCAAACAGACTTCTTCTGTCCTCGGCTTTGGTTGACAATATCTGCGACACATTACCCTGTCCGATAATAGAATAACCGTCACGTCCAAGACCCGTATCCATAAACAGCTCATGTATATCTTTCAAACGACAGTTTGAGCGATTAATCTGATACACACTTTCACCGCTTCTGAACAGTCGTCTTGTTACAACAACTTCATCATAATTTATATCAAACAAATGACTACTGTTATCAAGTACAAGACTCACTTCCGCAAAATTGACAGGCTTTCTCGTTTCTGTACCTGCAAAAATGACATCTTGCATATTAGAACCTCTGAGAGATTTTGCACTCATTTCACCGATAACCCAACGAATAGCGTCGGAAATATTACTTTTTCCGCTGCCGTTCGGACCTACGACCGCCGTTGAGCCTTCAACAAATTCAAGAATTGTTTTATCGGCAAACGATTTAAAACCTTGCAGTTCAAGTCTTTTTAATAGCAAGTACATCTCACCTCTCTTTTTTCCAAATTTTCATCTGTACATATCTTTACATCAATATTTTTCTCTTGTTTTAATTTAATTATATTGCAACGCTTATTACCGACTGCTTTTGAAACTTCTCTCGGATTTACATAAACATCTGCTCTTTTACAGCCGTCTTTCAATTTACCGCATATAATGTCATAATAAATACTGCTTTCGACAAGTTCACGAAATGAGCTGTGTACAGGTCCTGCAACAACAGAACCGTTCTCGCTTATTTCATCGGTTGACTGTAAACCGACTCTTATAACAGTTATATTATTCTTTTCAAATTTCAATAAAAGCTGTTTTGCAAGATTAACTGCCTCATCAACCGACTGCGGTTTATATTTACCCGTAAGATACATTTTTTCAAGGAATGTGTCCTTTATGGTAAGCGTCGGATATATGCGCACAATATCAGGTTTCAGCTTTATTATTTCGTCTGCCGTATAAAGCGATTTTTCATCGGTATCCCCCGGCAAGCCTGTCATCATCTGAAGTCCGAGTGTAAACGGATATTCCTTTATCAGCTTTACCGCATTAATAACATCTTCTCTTGTGTGTCCCCTGTTTGACGATTTCAAAACACTGTCGTCCATAGACTGTACACCGAGTTCAATCGTTGTAACTCCGTATTTAAGCAGATTGTCAAGTATTTCTTTGTCTATATAATCGGGTCTTGTCGAAAGACGTATTCCGTCAATATTTCCTTTTTTAAGATATTCATTCGCGGCGGCTAAAAGTTCGCTTTGTTCGTTAATCGGTATACCGGTAAAACTGCCGCCAAAAAACGCCGCCTCGATACGTCTGTTTTTACTCGGCAATGTTTTAAGATATTCTCCTATGATATTATGAACATCATCAGACGTGACTTCTTTTTGTGTCCCCGTTATACGTTTTTGATTACAAAAAACACAATCAAACGGACAACCTCTGTGCGGTACAAATATCGGTATATTATACGTTTTCATAGTCACTGTACTTTTCCCATTGATTTAAGCAAAGTATGTGCCGCATTTTGTTCAGCCTCTTTTTTGCTGTGACCTGTTCCTTTATTTTTAGGAACATCATCGACAAGCACTTCAACTTCAAACACTTTGTTGTGATCCAAACCGGATTCGCCGATTGTTCTGTATGTGACTTTGCCCTGTGTACCTTTTTGAAGTGCCTCTTGTAGCATTGTTTTATAGTCGGCATATCCGTGACCTGTCACAACTTCGTTAATCGAATCACGCATAAGGTCGATTACCCATTTTCTTGCCGTTTCCATACCGCCATCAAGATAAATTGCCGCCAAAACTGCCTCAAATGCGTCTGAAACGATAGACGCTCTCTGACGTCCGCCTGTCATTTCTTCACCCTTACCAAGCAATATAAATTTGCTAAGCGAAATTTTCTTAGATATTTCGTTAAGCGACTGTTCGCAGACAAGCGTTGCACGATATTTTGAAAGCCAACCCTCGTCAACATTCGGCAAACGTCTGAATATATAGTCACTGATTATAACACTCAAAACAGAATCGCCCAAAAATTCAAGACGTTCGTTATTTTCTTTTTTACACTCATTCGCATATGAGCTGTGTGTAAGTGCCGTTTCTAAAAGATTAACATTTTTAAATGTGTAACCGATTTTCTCTTGTACGTTTTTCATAACAGCTTTCCTTTCTCTGTACATACACTGCTCTAAAGAGTGAACCGTTCACCGCTTAGAGCAATCCACATAACAGTAGAGGGTGCCTTAAAAAGACATCCTCTATTGTTTAAGTTTATTTAATTAATCTTCGTACTTTTTCATTACGATAGTTGCGTTATGACCGCCAAATCCAAGTGAATTTGACATTGCAACTTTAACTTCCTGTTCTCTGCCCTTATTCGGAACTATATCCAAATCACAAGCAGGATCAGGTGTATTGTAATTGATTGTTGCAGGAATGTAACTGTCCTTGATAGCCAATGCACAAACGATTGCCTCGACACCGCCTGCCGCACCCAAAAGGTGACCTGTCATTGACTTTGTTGAGCTTACTGCAACGTTCTTAGCCGCGTCGCCAAGAGCCTCTTTTATGGCTTGTGTTTCAAACTCGTCATTGTACTTTGTTGATGTACCGTGAGCGTTGATGTATGTTACATCTTCAGGCTTTAAACCTGCGTCTTCGATTGCAAGTGACATAGCCTTTGCACCGCCGACACCGCCCGGAATAGGGCTTGTGATGTGGTAAGCATCATCAGTTGCACCGTAGCCGACAAGTTCACAATAAATGTGAGCTCCTCTCTTCTTTGCGTGTTCAAGTTCTTCTATAACTATAAAGCCTGCACCTTCACTTAGAACAAATCCGTCACGTTCTGCGTCAAACGGTCTTGACGCTGTTTTAGGATCGTCATTTCTTGTTGACATAGCTTTCATATTACAGAAACCTGCAAATGCAAGCGGACTTACAGCCGCCTCTGCACCGCCTGCGATGATAACATCGTTAGCACCGTGCTGAATGTGTCTTAAAGCGTCACCGATAGCGTTTGTACCCGAAGCACAAGCTGTAACGATATTTTCATTTACACCTCTTGCTCCGTACTTAATAGCAATCTGTGCAGCGCCCATATTACCTATCATCATAGGAATAAAGAACGGACTTACACGTCCCGGGCCTCTGTCAAGAAGTGACTTATGCTGTTCCTCAAGAGTATGGATACCGCCGATACCCGAACCTGTTATAACTCCGACTTTCCAAGGGTCTTCGTCTTCCATATTAAGACCAGAATCCTTAACAGCCTCATCAGCCGCTACCATTGCAAGCTGAGTATATCTGTCCATTTTACGAGCGTCTTTCTTCTCGATAAAATCAGTCGGCTCAAAATTCTTAACTTCACCGGCAATCTGTGTCTTAAAATCAGTTGCGTCAAAAAGTGTTACTTTATCAATACCGCATTTACCTGCTTTGATACCGTTCCAAAATTCTTCAACGTTATTTCCTATAGGGGTTACAGCACCTAAGCCTGTTACAACAACTCTTCTCATTTAGTTACCTCCTATTGTTTATCCTTATCTATATAATAAAATTAATTTCTTTTTTCAAAAAAATTTCATGCCTTGCACCAAGAGTATTGATACAAGGCACGACTTCGTATCTTACGCATGACTCTTAATATATTCAACTGCGTCGCCTACTGTGCTGATCTTTTCAGCATCTTCATCAGGGATTTCGATATCAAATTCTGTTTCAAGACCCATGATAAGTTCAACAACGTCTAATGAGTCTGCACCCAAATCGTCAACGAATGATGCTTCCAAAGTTACTTCATCTGCATCAACACTTAGTTGGTCAACGATAACGTTCTTTACTCTTTCAAATTCCATTATTCACTTGCACCCCCTTTCAGTAATGTTTATATAAATTCTAAACGAATTATATACATATTATATTACATAACAAGTCCGCCGTCAACATTTATTACTTGACCTGTAACGTATTTTGACATATCAGATGCCAAAAATGCAACAACATCTGCAATATTTTCAGTTTCTCCGAATTCCCCAAGCGGAATTGAATCAAGATATTTCTTCTTTACATCATCAGACAATACGTCTGTCATAGCAGAACGGATAAAGCCCGGTGCTACTGCGTTACATCTGATACCTCTTGATGCAAATTCCTTTGCTGTTGTCTTTGTAAGACCGATAAGACCTGCTTTTGAAGCAACATAGTTTGCCTGACCCGGATTACCCATAACACCTACGATTGACGCCATATTGATTATAGCACCGCTTCTTTGTTTCATCATAGGTCTTGCAACTGCTTTGATACAATTAAATGCACCCTTTAGATTTATATCCATAACAAGATCCCAATCGTCCTCTGACATTCTAATCATAAGACCGTCTCTTGTAATGCCTGCGTTATTAACAAATATGTCGATATGACCGAATTTATCCATAGTTTCCGATACAAGTTTCTGAACATCTTCGGGATTTCTTACATCGCCTTTAACAACTATACATTCTACGCCAAGTTTTTTAACTTCTTCACAAGTTTCGTCTGCATAATCCGATGAAGGAATATCGTTTATAACGATATTTGCACCGTGTGACGCAAGTTTTAGGGCGATTGATTTACCTATACCTCTGCCCGAGCCTGTAATTACCGCTGTTTTACCTTTTAACATTTCTTTATCTCCTCTCTGTTATGCGTTAAGACCTTCAAGAGTCTTTTCAAGTGACGCCATATCCTCTACGTTAAACACCTTTACATCTCTTGAAACTTTCTTTATAAATCCGCTAAGTGCCTTACCCGGTCCGACTTCAACGAATGTATCAACTCCGTCTGCTATCATTCTTCTGATAGTTTCTTCCCATTTAACAGATGAAGATACTTGCTTGATTAAAAGCGGTTTAATATCTTCCTTTGAAGAAACGTAATCAGCAGTTACGTTTGTGATTACAGGAATTTGCATATCCTTAACTTCTACATTTTCAAGTTCTTTTGCAAGTTTTTCGCCTGCGCCTATAAGCATAGCACAATGGAACGGAGCTGAAACAGGAAGTTTTAAAGCACGTTTTGCGCCCTTTTCCTTTGCCAATTCACAACACTTATCCACTGCCGCAACTTCACCCGATACAACGATTTGACCAGGACAGTTAAAGTTTGCAGGTGAACAAATACCGACTTTTGACGCCTCTTCACAGCAAGCGATAACGTCCTCTGCGGAAAGTGCGATAATAGCCGCCATAGCGCCTTTTCCTACAGGCACTTCCTCCTGCATATACTTACCACGTTTTTTTACAAGTCTTACACCGTCGGCAAATTCCATTGAACCCGACGCAATGTGTGCAGTATATTCACCAAGGCTAAGTCCGGCAACAACGTCAGGCTTAATACCTTTTTCTTGCAATACTCTAAGTGCCGCAACGCTCATTGTAACGATTGTCGGCTGCGTGTTCTCTGTAATCATAAGAGTTTCACTGTCGCCGTTCCAAATCATATCCTTTATATCAAAGCCAAGTGCCTCACTTGCCTCGTCAAATGTCTTATCGGCAATCGGGAAGTTTTCGGCAAGTTCCTTACCCATTCCGACAGCTTGTGCGCCTTGTCCTGCAAATACAAATGCTAATTTACCCATTATATTTATTTTCCTTTCTTAATTTATCTAATAAGAAATTCTTATTTAAGTTTAGAAGTAATTGTTTCAATAACTGCCTCTGTACCGTCAAAATAACTCTTGATTATGTCTGCACAAGGTTGAATTTCGTGTACCATAGCGGCTGATTGACCTGCCATAAGTGAACCGGTTTGTGTGTCACCTTCTTCAAATGCACGTCTTAGACCGCCAACGCCAAGTGCTTCTATTTCTTCAAATGACGCACCTTGCTTTTCAAGTTTGTCATATTCACGAGTAAGTTTGTTTTTAAGTGCTCTTACAGGCGCACCTGTTGATCTGCCCGTAACAACCGCATCTCTGTCTTTTGCCTTTATAACAGCTTGCTTATAGTTATCGTGTGCGATACACTCTGTTGAGCAGATAAATCTTGTACCGACTTGAATACCGTCTGCGCCAAGTGCAAATGCCGCAACAGCACCTCTGCTGTCAGCTATACCGCCTGCCGCTACAACCGGAATACTTACCGCGTCAACAACCTGCGGTACAAGTACCATTGTTGTAAGTTCACCGATATGTCCACCTGCCTCTGTACCCTCTGCGATAATTGCGTCTGCACCGTCTTTTTCCATCTTCTTTGCCATTGCAACACTTGCAACAACCGGCATAATCTTAATTCCTGCCTCTTTAAGTGACGGTATGTATTTACCCGGATTACCGGCACCTGTCGCAACCACTGCCGGCTTTTCTTCTATAATAACCTGCATAACTTCTTCAACGAACGGTGACATCATCATTACGTTTACGCCAAAAGGCTTATCTGTCAGTGACTTTGCCTTTTGAATTTGCGCTCTTACAACGTCCGCCGGTGCATTTCCTGCCGCGATAAGTCCGATACCGCCGCCGTTTGAAACAGCTGCCGCAAGTTCGGCTGTAGCTACCCACGCCATACCGCCTTGAATAATAGGATATTCAATACCAAGCAATTCACATAATCTTGTCTTCATTTCTCTTCTCCCTTTCTTATTTAACGTATTTGTTTTACCACTCAATAAGTGCCGCACCCCATGTAAGTCCGCCGCCGAAGCCTACAAGTACAACCTTGTCGCCCTTTTTAATTCTGCCTTGCTGAACTGCCTCTGTAAGTGCAACAGGGATACAAGACGCTGATGTGTTACCGTACTTTTCAAGGTTCAAAAATACCTTTTCATCAGTGATACCCATTCTCTTTACAGCACTTTCAACAATTCTGTAGTTAGCCTGGTGAGGTACAACAAGTGCAATATCGTCCCAAGTCAATCCTGCACTGTTTACAACTCTTGCGCTTGCGTCTGCCATTGCTTTGACGGCAAACTTCATAACAGCTTGTCCTGCCATCCAAATAGTATCTTTTCTGTGGCTTATTCTCTTTTCTGTTTCTTCATCATCATTTCTGTATGCAAGACTTGTTATAGCGTGACCGCTTGAGCCGTCTGCACCGATGTCTGTTGCGATAATACCCTGTTCTTCACTTGCAGACACAACTGCCGCACCTGCCGCGTCACCGAACAATACGCAAGTTGCTCTGTCCTTATAATCTGTAGCCTTGCTTAATGTGTCGGCACATACTACAACTATATGCTTGTATGTTCCTGCTTTTATAAACTGTTCTGCGATAGTAAGACCTGTAACAAATCCCGAACAAGCCGCATTATAGTCAAATGCCGCCGCATTTACCGCGCCAAGATTGCTTTGTACAACACAAGCACAAGCCGGTGTGAAGTAATCAGGTGTAACTGTTGCAAGCATTATAAGGTCAATATCCTCAGGTGTAAGTCCTGCATTTTCAATAGCACGCTTAGCGGCGATTGTTGCCATATCCGTTGTATATTCGTTGTCGGCTGAAATATGTCTTTCCTTTATGCCTGTACGTCTTGTTATCCATTCGTCGTTTGTATCAACAATGCTTTCCATATACGCATTGTCATATACCTTTTCCGGAACATATCCGCCTACACCTGTTATCTTTGCATTAATCATTACTCTTTTCCTCCATACAGTTTATATTATTAACTATTTCTTCTATTAAGTTTGTTTCAACAAATTTCTTTGCCTGTCTGATTGCAGAAAATACCGCTTTACCGTCTGACGAGCCGTGTCCTTTTATAACAGGTCGTTTTGTACCTAAAAGCGGTGCGCCTCCGTATTCACGGTAATCCATAGACTGTTTAAACTCATTCAAGCCGCCCATTACAAACATTGCACCAATCTTTGTAAACAAGTTTTTCATAAATATATTTTTAACTTTCGTACTTACGACGTGTCCCATACCCTCAACAGTTTTAAGTATTACATTTCCGACAAAACCGTCACAGGTAATTACGTCAGCCGTACCTTCCATAACATCTCTGCCCTCGATATTGCCGATAAAGTTTATAGGTGCTTTTTTCAAAAGCGGGAATGTTTCCTTCGTAAGTTCATCGCCCTTGCCTTCTTCTTCACCGTTTGACATAAGTCCGACAGTCGGACTTTCAATTCCGAGTACATTCTTCATATATATACTGCCCATAATACCGAACTGAACAAGATTTTCAGGTTTGCAGTTTGTATTTGCACCGGCGTCTATGAGCATTTTCGGTCCTTTTGCACTCGGCAGAAGTGTTGCAAGTGCAGGTCTTAAAATTCCCTTTATTCTTCCGACAATAAGCAATCCCGATGCTAAGAGCGCACCTGTATTACCCATTGAAAGCATTGCATCACCCTCGCCTTTTTTCAGCATATTTGCCGCAACGACCACCGATGCATTTTTCTTACTTCTTACCGCCTTTGCCGGTTCTTCGTGGTTTGTTATCACCTCATCAGCATTCGCTATACTGATTTTATCATTAGGGTAGTCATATGCCGAAAGTTCCTTTTCGACAATCTCTTTTTTGCCGACAAGAACTATTTCCACATCAAGTTCCTTTACCGCTCTTACAGACGCCTCGACAGGCGCCATAGGAGCATTGTCACCACCCATTGCATCTACTATAATCTTCATCTTTCCTCCGACTATTTCACATCAGTCATAACAAGGCTGAATTTCCCTCTGAATACTTCGTTCATATTTGCCTTTATGACAACACGAACGATATATCCTCCGTCTTTTACTCTCATAACGTCCGACTTGGCAATCAATCTTTCACCTGCGTGTGCCTCGTGCATATATTTCACATTTGCTACTTTCACCAGTGCCGCCTTCGCGTCAATAACGCTTAGTGCCAAATTTTCTGCAAAAGCATATATACACTGTCCTTTTATTATGTCAGTACCGTCAAAGGTCATCGTATCATCGGTTTTAAGCACCGATATTCCGTCATGATACAAGTTAAGGTCAAGCACTTCGCCAACCGCCGTATCCGCTACCAAACCTTCTTCCGCCACCGACTTTATTCTCTCACGATATTCTGCTATACCAAGTTCCGCTCTGTCAAAACGAATAGTGGACACGCTCACGTTACAAGCCTGTGCAAGTTCTTCGTCTTTCAAAAACGGATTTTGTTTTATTTTTCTGAGCAAATACTCATGACGTTTCTTTTTCAATATTGTTCTTGTCACTTTCAAGCGTTCCTTTCTATGTTTTTCGACATTTTATTAATTATTGTTAGTAGTAGGTACTAAATCAATAACCTCAATGATTATATACTATCGTTAATAACTTTGCAATATTTTCTTGCAAATAAACTTAAACATTGTACAATATGTTTAAATATATTGTTCTAATATGTTCATAATTACCCAATAGATACAAAATATTGTGCTGTGTAGTCTGTTTAACACCTGCTACCAACACCATATTGTATCCGTAAATCATCATTTTTTATGATTATAAACGCAAAAACAGACAAAACAATAATGTTTTGTCTGTTTTTGTATTGTATTTTATAGGATTATTTGTCTGAATTGTCACATTTCTTGTAACAGAAGTCACAATTATTTTCAAGCGGTGCTTCACCCTTTTTGCTTCTATAATCGTTGATTGCAGACTGAATAGCCTCTTCAGCAAGAACAGAGCAGTGAATTTTTTCTTTCGGAAGTCCGTCAAGTGCCTCCATAACCGCTTTATTTGTAAGAGCAAGTGCCTCGTCAACAGTCTTACCCTTAACCATTTCAGTTGCCATTGAACTTGTTGCAATAGCCGCACCGCAACCGAATGTCTTGAACTTAACGTCTTTTATAACGTCGTCTTGAATATCCATATATATCTTCATAATATCGCCGCACTTTGCATTGCCGACTTCACCGACTGCATTTGCGTTGTCTATCTGGCCTACATTTCTTGGATTTGAGAAATGGTCCATAACTTTTTCACTGTACATAATTAATTATCTCCTTTCTCTACACCCTCATATAAAGGTGACATATCTCTTAATCTTTGTATGATCGGAGGAAGTACCTCTACTACGTAGTCAACATCCTCCTCTGTTGTTTCATCGCCTACACTGAGTCTTAGCGAACCGTGAGCAATTTCGTGAAGTAAACCTATTGCAATAAGAACGTGTGACGGATCAAGCGAGCCTGACGCACAAGCACTTCCGCTTGACGCCGCAACGCCTTTCATATCAAGCATCATCAATATTGATTCGCCCTCAACATACTGGAATGAGAAGTTTACGTTATTGCAAAGTCTGCCCTCGTCCTCAGGACCATTAAGACGGCAATAAGGAATATTCTTTCTGATACCCTCAATCAATCTGTTACGCATTTTCTTTGCGTGTTCGATATTTTCATCAAGGTTTTCCGTTGCAAGCTCAAGTGCCTTTGCAAGGCCTGCTATACCTGCAAGATTTTCCGTTGCGGCTCTCTTTCCTCTTTCCTGTCCGCCGCCGTGAATAAGGTTGTCTATTCTTATACCGTTTCTGATGTACAACATTCCGACACCCTTAGGACCATGGAACTTATGTGCAGAAAGTGAAAGCAAGTCAACACCTAAATCCTGCAAATCTATCTTCATATGTCCGATAGCCTGTACTGCGTCCGTATGGAAAATAACTCTGTGTTTCTTTGCAATTTCCGCAATTTCCTTGATTGGCTCAACTGTTCCGATTTCATTGTTAGCCGTCATTATTGAAATAAGTATTGTATTGTCCTTTATAGCGTCCTCAACAGCTTTCGGACTTACAAAACCGTATTCGTCAACATCAAGATAAGTAACTTCAAAGCCATGCTTTTCAAGATATTCGCAAGTGCTTAAAATTGCGTGATGTTCGATTTTGCTTGTTATAATGTGGTTGCCCTTCGACTTGTTTGCAAGTGCAATACCTTTTATCGCCCAGTTGTCAGCCTCACAACCGGAACCCGTAAAATAAATTTCGTTTACGTTTTTTGCATTAAGGCTTTTTGCAACGCTCTCTCTAAGCTTATAAAGTGCCTGTTCGGCATCTCTGCCTATTTTATAGAATTTCGATGACGCATTGCCGTATATATCTGTATAATATGGCATCATTGCATCAAGAACTTCTTTTTTAAGGCTTGTAGTAGCATTGTTGTCCATGTATACTGAATTCATTAAAATCATCTCCTGTATTAAAGTTGAACATTTGAATAACTGTTCAAACATATTTTACTTTATATTTCCTACTTTGTCAATAGGTTTTGTAGATTTTCTTTCTTTTATTCTATACAAAATTTATGTCTGTTTTACATCATTGCTTTATTTAATATTCCAATTTTATTTATTGCTATACTTCTTATTTTAAGATATAATATATATTAACAATGTAATTTTGAGGAGATAAAAATGAACATTACCGGTATTATAACAGAATACAATATTTTTCACAATGGACACAAATATCAAATTGACGAAATAAAAAAACATTCGGACGCAGTGGTTGCTGTAATGAGCGGCAGTTTTGTACAGCGTGGTGACGTTGCGATAACGGATAAATGGTCACGTGCAAAAACAGCACTTTCGGGCGGTGTTGACCTTGTTATTGAACTTCCTGTATGTTATGCGTTAAATGCCGCACCGAATTTTGCGACAGGCGGTATTAATATTTTAAACGCACTCGGTGTTGTCAACAACATTTGTTTCGGCTCTGAATCAGGCAGTATCGATGAACTTATGTCTGCCGCAGAATTGCTTGAAAACGAAAACAGCGAAATATCCGAAAAAATAAAAAAATACGTTATGGGCGGTATGAGTTATCCAAACGCGCTCACAAAGGCATATTCCGCACTTATCCCGTCAGATATATTGTCTGAGCCAAACAACATTCTTGCAACGGAATATATTCGTGCATTAATCCGCTCTGACAGCAAAATCAAACCTATGACCGTAAAACGTCACAAAGCAGGCTACCACGACAGAAATTTGTATCAAAATATAGCAAGTGCGACAAAGCTCCGTGAAATGAACAGAAACAATGAAAATATAAATGACTTTATACCATATAAATTAGAAGATATTAATTGCGACATTCCGTACGACATATCGAATTTGGACAGTGCAATCATTTCAAAATTACGTCTTATGACCGCTGAAGATTTGCAAAATATCAGTGAAGTTACAGAGGGGATTGAAAACAGAATTTTAAGCAGTGCAAATATGTCATACAGTTTTGAAACACTTGTCGAAAATGTTAAAAACAAGCGGTACACCACAAGCAAAATCAGACGTATGATAATCTCGGCTTTGATAGGCTTTACAAAGGATATATACTCCCCTATGCCACAGTATATCCGTATTCTCGGTATGAATAAGGTCGGTATGACGATTTTAAAACAGGCAAAAGGCATCTGCAAAGTTCCGATAATCACAAAAACAGCTGACTTTAAAGAACAAAGTCCGCAATTTAATCTTGATGTGCGTGCCACAAATATAGCAATGCTATGCAATCCCATACCGACACACCGTATCGGCAATGCGGATTTAAAGAAATCTCCTATTATAATGAAATAAAAATATTTTTTTCTTGCATTTGAACGCATTTTTTTAATATTTTTTAATTTTTTTGTAAAATACACTTGCACAGTATGTTAAATTCTGATAAAATATATGTAATGGTTACGAAAAATTTGTAATAATATTTACGAATGTTATTCGTTTAAATATTATTCTATAATCGAAAGGATTGATATTTAATAATGGATAGAACTATACTCATTATTGAGGACGAACAGAAAATTAATGATATTCTTGCATTTTCACTTGGCAAAGACGGTTATAAGACTTTGTCTGCATTTGACGGCGTAAAAGGTCTTGAAATGGCACTTAAAGAAAACCCTGACCTAATTTTACTTGACGTAATGCTACCCGGAATGGACGGTTTTGAAGTATGTCGAAAAGTTCGTGAAAAATCACAAGTTCCTATTATTATGCTTACTGCCCGTGAAGACGAAGTTGACAAAGTTTTAGGTCTTGAGCTTGGTGCGGACGACTACATAACAAAGCCGTATTCAATGCGTGAACTTACCGCAAGAGTTAAAGCCAACCTAAGAAGAAGTACGGCACAGCCTGTTGTTGAGGAAGAACCTGAAAATCAAAATACAATTAATTCGGGTGAGCTTTCAATCAATGTTGAAAGATATGAAGTTGCTAAGAACGGCGAAATTATCGATATAACACTTCGCGAATTTGAACTGCTTAAATTCCTTGCCATGCAACCGGATAAGATTTTTTCTCGAGAGAAATTACTTGAAAATGTATGGGGTTACGAATATTATGGCGATGTTCGTACTGTCGATGTTACGGTAAGACGTCTTAGAGAAAAAATCGAAGATGATCCGAGTATGCCTAAATACATTATCACAAAACGCGGCGTAGGCTACTATTTTAACAAATAATATTGAACTCATACACCCGAAACATTAATTTGTTTTGGGTGTTTTGTAGTATTTAAGTATCTATTATAGAAAGGTTTTTATTTTATGTTTAAAAGTATACGTTGGAAAATAACAGTTATATTTGTACTTCTTGTACTCGCCACGGAACTATTTATAGGCGGTTTCAATATTTTAGGCGTTATGAAACATTATCACGATGATTTTTCAAACAGCATTAATGAGGTATTCACCGAAGATATTAAAAACGACCTCCTTGCCGCCGCAAACGAAATAAGTATTCCTGCCGAAAGCACGGATACATCTATTGTTATAGAAGAAAATTCCCAAAGCAATATTAATTTAATCAACAATATCCTATCTTCCCACTCAGGCAAACTCGGAATTACATCATCAAGATATTACAATATTGTTGACGGTTCATCGGGCGAGATTTTATTTTCATCAAACGGCTCTACAACCACCGATGCAACTCCGTCACTTATGAATGCCCTAAACGGTACAGAATCGAAAGAAACAAAGCTTACTCAAAGCTATATGGACTACGCATTTCCGTTACACAACGGTGACGCGGTAAAGTATGTTATATACATCAAAGATACTTGCCAAATGCAAAATAGTGTAACTCACAGTATGGTGACAATTCTTTTGATTTTATTGTTGGTATCTCTTATTATATCATCAATTGCGGGAAGTATTATTTCAAAGTCTATCACCGACCCTATCAAACAGCTTTCGGTACAGGCAAAAAAACTTGCGGCAGGTGATATAAACGCACTTCAAAAATCAGATTCAAAAGATGAAATTGCCGACCTTACAAACTCGCTTATCAATCTTGCTCACACAAGAAAGCAGTCCTCCGACCAAGCAAAAGGCGAAAAAATTAAGGTTGAAACCATTCTTCAAAATATGAATGACGGTATTATCGCATTTGACTTAAAAGGCAATCTTATCCATTTTAACCGTGAAGCAAAAAAACTTCTTAACCGCCAGTATCTTGACGATATTAGATTTGACCGTTTCTTTAAAGAAATCAATGCAAACATCACGCTTGGCGATTTGCTTTATATGAATCCCGATGGTTCTGTCGAACGTGAAATCAAGCTTGCAAACCAATATTTACGTTTAAACTTTGCACCGTTCAAGGCTGATAACAAAGTCGGCGGTATCATTGTCGTTATACACGATGTTACAAAGCAGGAAAAACTTGAGCAGTCACGTCGTGACTTTGTTGCGAACGTGTCGCACGAACTTCGTACACCGCTTACAACAATCAAGTCTTACTCCGAAACACTTGCCGATATGCCCGATGTTGACAGAGAATTGCAAGTACGTTTTCTCGACGTTATCGCATCCGAATCTGACAGAATGGCAAGAATTATAAGCGACCTGCTTACCCTATCGGAGCTTGATGAAAACCAAACATTCACAAAACCGCCGGAGCCGATCGACATTCGTCAAATGCTTGAATCAATCGTTGAGCGTATGTCGCTTACGGCAAAGAAGAAAAATCAGACTTTGACATATCACCCTATTAATGAAGTGCCTGTTATATCCGGCGATCACGACGGTTTGGAACGCGTTATTATAAATATCGTCAGCAACGCGATGAAATATACACGTGAGGGCGGTACTATCGAAGTATATTCAAGCAAGGTTTATAATGACATTTGTATCAAAGTAGCCGATAACGGTATCGGAATACAAGAAGATAAACTTCCGCACATTTTCGACCGTTTCTATCGTGTAGACAAGGCACGTTCGCGTGACACAGGCGGTACAGGCCTCGGTCTTGCCATTGCAAAACAAACGCTTGAATCATCATTTAACGGTAAAATTAAAATATCAAGTGAATTCCACAAAGGAACTGAAGTAACTATCACAATTCCTGTCAGTGAATAAGGAGGCTTGTTGAAGTGAAACATTTTCCTATAAAAGTTATTTTACTTTCATTGTTTATAGTAATAAACTTGACCGTTATTTGTACATTCCCCACTCCTATGTCCGATAACGATTCTGAAGAGGTTGTGAACAATCTTGCTACTTTTTTGAACAAAAACGATATAACCGTTTCTCCGACAATTATCGATAAAGAAACAAAAAAAGTTTCTTCCGCCACACTGCAAAATTTTATTGAAGACAGAGATGCTTTTGCAAAAAATATTTTAGGAGCAAAAAAAGAAGTAACAAAAAACGGTGAAACATACACAGCAAATGAAAATCAAGTTATTTTTGACGGCAATAAGTTTTCTTTTGTACCTAAAACACCTGTTGCATTGTCCGAAACGCACGGCATAGATGCAGTTAATGCCTCAAAGAAAGGTAAAAAAATCGCCGCTTATTACGGTTTCGACAGTCAAAATGCTTTGATTATTTCATCTGATGACAACGGAAAATATCATATTTTTATGACTTACACAATAGAAAATTTACCTGTCTTTAATGACTATATGACATTTGATATAACTTCCGCCGGTCTTATGGGTTTTAGCGGTGTATGGTTTACGCAAAATTCACTCGGTGAATATCGTAATGTAAAAAGTGTTACCGACGCTCTGCTTGAATTTTCAGCAAGTAAAGATAAGCCTAATAAAAAAATCGAAATAAGTGATATTACACTCGGATATAATATCGTTGATTTTGACACCTCCCCTACCGAACTTCAACCCGTATGGAGAATAACATTGAAAGATGGCTCAAAATATTATATAAACGCATAAAAAATGCACATCTGACAGATGTGCATTTTCTTTATTATTACTCAAACAAAATATCTTTCTTCTCTAACAATTCATCATTTTCAAGAACATCTTTTTCAAACTTTTCAACACCCAAGCGGTCTATCGCAACGCCAAGACGTTCTTTTTGATTTGCGTTAAGTTTAAACCAAATCATTGTCTTTTCAAGTATCGGTGCAATTTCTTCTTCCGAAACGAACTTTGAAAGCGGTGTACCCATTCTTGATTTTTTACCCCATGTACCGCCTACATATATTTGATAAACGACTTCATTATGCGGTTTCACTGCCTTAAACGGACATTTGCTTTCACTGCACACTCCGCAAGTCTTACAGACATTTTCATCTATAACCATTTTACCGTCAACAAGTTTAGCGGCTTTTGACGGACATGATTTTTCAATCATACAAACCTTACAGCCTTTGCAATCTTCCGAATTGTACTTAGGTATTCTGTGTCCTTCGATCCCAAAATCGTTCAATGCAGGCTTTACACAACTGTTCGGGCAGCCGCCTATACCGATTTTAAACTTATGCGGCAATTTTATATCAGCCCAGCCTATGTAATATTCATCATAAAGTTTTGCGGCAAGTGCGTGAGTGTCATAATTGCCGTAAACACAAGTTGTACCTTTACATGATGTAATCGGGCGGATTTTATTTCCCGTTCCGCCGAATTTAAGTCCGCGACTTTCGGCATAATCAATCGCGTCTTGTACGTTTTCATACGGAATACCCTGAATTTCAAGTCCAAGACGTGTTGTGGGAATTACTTTACCGTTACCGAATTTACTTGATATTTCTGATACGGTTTTCAAATCGTCCGGAGAAAATACAGTTCCGCGCGGTACAATTCTTCCCGAAAAATTTTCAGTACCTCTGTTAATCAAAAAGCCTTTTCCCTTTACCTCCGCTATCTGTGCAGGTTTCAATTTTGCCATACAAACACCTCTCTCATTTTCTCTTATAAAATTACAATAATTTTATCACGGCACAAATTTCTTGTCAATCAATATTCGGCTTAATCTAAATTTTTTCCATAGAAAAAGCATAGTTGATAATTATTTTCCAAATTATCTCTATGCTTTTTTTACTATTTCACTTTGATATTAACCATTGCATTTGTTCCTATGATATTTTCAAGCGGTATATCGGAATTTACCAACTTTATCTTAATCGGTATAAGCTGAGTTGTTTTTGTGTATGTACCGGAAGTTGAGAAACTTGTTGTCTGTCCCGTAAGTGCATTATTTGTAATGCTGTTCACCTGCGTTACAATGCCCTCAAATTTTTGTGAACCGTATGCGTCAAGCGTTACTTTGACCGACTGACCTTCTTTTATTTTGGTTATATCCGTTTCTTCGATATTTGCGCCGATATACATATCGTATGTATTTGCCACATACCCCATAACATCGGTTGTAAGAACATAGTCACCCCTCTCGGCGTCAACTTCTATGAACTTTCCGTTTGACGGCGATTTAATATACGGACCGCCGTCCACACGTCCCAATATCTCACCAGACTCAACGTATTTTCCGACATAGGCATTAAACTTAAGTATCGGTGACGTGAAGTTTCTCATATACTGAATAAATGCCTGTATCGGCATCATCATAACCATAATTCTGTTTACAAAAAGCTGTGTATCTTTTAAATCTACGTTAGCCTTGTCAAATCGTTTAAATTCAAAATTCTGCAAATTAAATGCTCTTGTTACAAGCATACCTTCTATATTTTCACGGCTTACCAAGTTAAGCTTATCAACAAGTTTTTGCATGAGCGTCATTTTAGGCATTGCCACAAGGAATATAAACACTATCAAAATCACTATTGCCGACAGTGAAACAATTATTATCCACGAAAGCTCCTTACTGTTTTCAAGAGCCTTAACAGCACCGCCAACGCCCAAAATCGGTGCATAAAACACCATCCTGATAAGCATAACAAGCAAATTTTGAATTTGCGTAATATCGTTTGTCGTATGCGTTATAAGTGACGCGGTAGAAAATTTATCAAATTCGGCATTTGAGAACAGTTCCACCTTTTTATACATGTCTTTTCGCATATCTCTTGAAACCTTAGCCGCAACATTTGCCGCAAGATAGACTTCCACTCCGTAATTGTCAATACTGTTTACTGAATATTTTATGGTTTTGATAAAAAAAATAACAGCACATCAAAAGTGCTGTTATTTTCATAATTTTTTAGTGTTTGCCGTGGCATTTACCTGCCATGGCACAGTTGCTGCAACCGCAGCCACAGGAGGATTTGCCCTTCTTTTTATCTTTTATCATCTTATTGATGATAAGTACAACTACCGCAACAAGTGCAACACACACAATTATTGTAGATAAATTATTCATTAACCATGTCATTTTAAAACCCTCCTTATATCATTTGTCTTATATTGTTTTACGCTGATACTGATCTTTGAGTTTTTAAAGTGTTTGATTCTTTATAAGGCTTAAACAGCATATAGCAGATAAATGCAATTATAGCGATTGCAAATATAAGACCGATTACGTTTACATTGCCTGTAACAAGCAAACCTATTTGATAAATTACAAGTGCGATTGCGTAAGCGAATACACACTGATAGCCGATTGCGAATGCAGTCCACTTAGCGTTATTCATTTCACGCTTGATAGCTCCCATTGCGGCGAAACAAGGTGCGCAAAGCAGGTTGAATACAAGGAATGAATATCCGCTGATTGGGATAAATTTCTGAGCCATATTCTGATAAACAGAACCGTCGCCTGCACCGTAAAGAATACCCAATGTACCAACGATATTTTCCTTAGCAACAAGACCTGTAATTGATGCAACTGTTGCTTGCCAGTTACCCCAGCCAAGAGGAGCAAATATCCAAGAAATTGCTTTACCGATTGTTGCAAGAATTGAGTAGTCGATTTGGTCTTCTGTAAGCATTGTGAATGCTCCGTCTACAAAACCGAAGTATGTCGTAAACCATACAAGGATTGTTGAAAGAAGAATAATTGTTCCGGCTTTCTTAATGAATGACCAGCCTCTTTCCCACATTGAACGAAGTAGGTTTATAACTGTAGGCATATGGTATGCAGGAAGTTCCATAACGAACGGAGCAGGATCGCCCGCAAACATCTTTGTCTTCTTTAGCATAATACCCGAAATGATAATTGCAGCCATACCGATGAAGTATGCTGATGTAGCAACCCAAGCCGAACCGCCGAAGATAGCACCGGCAATCATTGCAATAAACGGAGTCTTAGCACCGCAAGGTATAAATGTTGTTGTCATTATAGTCATTTTTCTGTCACGGTCATTTTCGATAGTTCTCGATGCCATAATACCCGGAACACCGCAGCCTGTACCGATAAGAATAGGGATAAATGATTTACCCGAAAGACCGAACTTACGGAATACTCTATCCAATACGAACGCAATACGAGCCATATAACCGCAAGATTCAAGGAATGCAAGCAAGATGAACAATACAAGCATTTGTGGTACGAAACCAAGTACGGCACCGACACCGGCAACTATACCGTCAAGGATAAGTCCCTTTAGCCAGTCTGCGCAGTTGATTGCGTCAAGTCCGTTTTCAACAAGTACAGGGATACCCGGTACCCATACACCGTAATCGGCAGGATCAGGTTCTGCACATTCGTACTTATCATAAACGCCAACCGAGTCAAGAAGATCATCATATGTAGCAGTATCTTCTTCATCAGCCATTGTTTCTTCATCGACTACTGTATATTCGATTTCATCAATGTTTTTTACATCTTCAACAAATGCAGCAAGTTCTGCCTTAGCAACTTCAGGATCAAAATCTTCTGATTCTGTATCAAGTGCCTCTGCAACTGCGTCTGTATCAATACCCTGTTCGCTTGCAGCGTCAATATAACCGTTTACTATATCTGACGCACTTGTGAATTCGTCAGCAGCCTCTGTGTAAGCAGATGAACCGATACCGAACAAATGCCAACCGTCACCGAACAATCCGTCGTTTGCCCAGTCTGTAGCACTTGAACCTACTGTTACCATTGCTATGTAATATACAAGGAACATTACAACTGCGAATATCGGAAGTCCCAACCATCTGTTTGTAACAATTCGGTCAATCTTATCAGATGATGAAAGCTTACCGGCACTCTTCTTTTTATAACAGCCCTTAATAAGTTCTGCTATGTAAACATATCTGTCGTTTGTTATGATACTTTCTGCGTCATCGTCAAGTTCATCCTCTGCCGCTTTAATATCATTTTCAATATGTGACAATTTTTCCTGCGGAATATTAAGTTGTGCAAGCACCTTTTCGTCACGTTCAAAAATCTTTATTGCATACCATCTCTGTTGTTCTTCCGGCATATCGTGAAGAACAGCCTCTTCGATATGTGCTATTGCGTGTTCAACAGGACCCGAGAACTCGTGCTTTGGAATTGTCTTACCGTTTTTAGCAGCTGAAACAGCCTCTTCGGCAGCTTCCATAATACCTGTACCCTTTAGAGCGGATATTTCAACAACTTTACATCCAAGTTGACGAGATAATTCCTGAATATTAATCTTATCGCCGTTTTTCTTGACAATATCCATCATATTGACTGCGATAACAACCGGAATACCCAATTCGGTAAGCTGAGTTGTAAGATATAAGTTTCTTTCAAGGTTTGTACCGTCTACAATATTAAGTATTGCGTCAGGTCTTTCACCTATAAGATAATTTCTTGCAACAACTTCTTCCAATGTATATGGAGAAAGTGAATAAATACCCGGAAGGTCAGTGATGACAACACCGTCATGTTTCTTTAATTTACCTTCTTTTTTCTCGACCGTAACACCCGGCCAGTTACCTACGAATTGATTAGAACCTGTAAGAGCATTAAATAATGTTGTCTTACCGCAGTTCGGGTTACCCGCAAGGGCAATTCTTACATTCATTCTTAAATTCCTCTCTTTCACAATTTAATTCAGTACATTAATGAATATACCAAAATTATTCAACTTCAATCATTTCTGCGTCGGCTTTTCTCAATGAAAGCTCATAACCTCTTACTGTGACCTCAATCGGATCACCAAGCGGTGCAACCTTACGAATATGCACTTCAGCACCTCTTGTGATACCCATATCCATAATTCTGCGTTTTACCGCACCTTCACCGTGCAATTTGACTACTTTTACAGTATCGCCGATTGCTGCCTGTTTAAGTGTTTTCATTTTCGCTGTACCTCCCTTTAATTAAATCATAATTTTTTGTGCCAGTTCGTTGCTGATTGCAACTCTGGTTTCTTTTACATTTACAATTACGTTTCCGCCAAGTTTACTGATTATCTTGACGTGTCCTCCAACAACAAAACCAAGATTTTCAAGATGTTTTTTTACTTCCGGTTTTCCGCCAATCTTTTTAATTATGTTGTCTTCATCAACATCTACCAGTGTTAAAGGCATCATAAATTTACCTCCGTTCTGGTTAGCATTCGTATAAATAAAAACTAACCCCAAGAATATAGTTTTTGGTTAGCACTTTCTAACCATTAGTTAGTTTATCAAAACTAACCTTTCTTGTCAAGTGTATATGTCATATCTTTTTTACGCGTCAACTTTAAAAATTGTTGTTCACTTTGCACAAAATGTTGTATCCCGCCTTATTTTTGCTCATTTTTTATTCGTCCCTAAAATTTGTTAGCCTAATCTTACTGTTTTAACCTAAAAAAATATCGGAATTTTTTTAAAAATATTCAATATATTTTTTGACAATCGCAATTTATTGTGATATAATATCTTTACTACTACAATATGTACACATTTTCACACAGAAAGGTGTTAAACTATGATAATCAAAGAGTCGGCCGAAAACTATTTGGAGGCCATACTTATGTTAAAGAACAAAAACGGTTATGTTCGCAGTATTGATGTTGCTCATCATCTTAACTTCACAAAGCCGAGCGTATCCGTTGCAATGAAATCCTTTCGTGAAGAAGGCTATGTTACCGTTGATACCGACGGCAATATCACTCTTACCGACAAAGGTATGGAGATTGCTCAAAAAATCTATGAACGTCACCAGGTTATTGCTAAGGCTCTTATCGCCCTCGGTGTCGATGAAGAAACTGCGTATGATGACAGTTGTAAAATAGAGCATGATTTAAGTGATATTACTTTTCAGAAAATCAAAGAATATTTTCTTAGTCACACAAATGAAAATATATGATTTGTTTTAGCAATATTATCTAAATTATTTTGTCTTTTATCTGCTTATTAATGTACTTCGACAATTCTCATACCAATATAGTATGAATCATTGACAAAAGTATGTTTAATATGGTATAATCAGCGTGGTTAGAAACAGCTAACCATACAGTAAAAACTTACTTTTAGCTAACTTTTTGCTAACTGTAAAACACTATCAGTTCACAACTGTTTACAAAACAGTTGAATATATTATGGGAGGTCAAAACAAATGACAGATTTCGAACAATGGAAAGGATTTGAACAAGGTAAATGGTGCGATGATATCGACACTCGTGATTTCATCCAGAAGAACTACACACCATATGATGGCGACGAGTCATTCCTTGCAGGTCCAACAGACGCAACAAACAAGCTATGGGGTAAACTTCAAGAGCTTCAGAAGCAAGAAAGAGCTAAGGGCGGCGTACTTGATATGGATACTCATATCGTTACCGGTATCAACGCTCATAAGCCAGGATATATTGACGAAAGCATGAAAGACCTTGAAAAGATAGTAGGTCTACAGACAGACAAGCCTCTTAAGCGTGCATTTATGCCTTTCGGCGGTATTAAGATGGCAGAAGAAGCTTGCAGCACATACGGTTATGAGCCGGATCCTGAACTTCACAAGATTTTCACTCAGTATCACAAGACACATAACCAAGGTGTTTTTGATGTATACACACCTGAAATGCGTGCAGTTCGTAAGAACAAGATTATTACAGGTCTACCTGACACATACGGCCGTGGCAGAATCGTAGGCGACTATCGTAGAGTTGCTCTTTACGGTATTGATATGCTTATCGCAAAGAAACAAGAAGATTTCGTTGAATGCCAAAGTGAATCAATGTTTGAAGATGAAATTCGTCAACGTGAAGAAATCACAATGCAAATCAACGCTCTTAAAGAAATGAAGACAATGGCTGAATCATACGGATTCGACATTTCAAAGCCTGCTAAGGACGCAAGAGAGGCTTGTCAATGGCTATACTTCGGTTATCTTGCAGCTATCAAGACACAGAACGGTGCTGCAATGAGTGTTGGCAGAGTATCAACATTCCTTGATATTTATATCCAACGTGACCTTGACAACGGTACTCTAACAGAAGAAGAAGCTCAAGAACTTATCGACCATATGGTTATGAAGTTCCGTATGGTTAAGTTCGCTCGTATCCCATCATACAACGAACTATTCTCAGGTGACCCGGTTTGGGCTACACTTAATGTTGGCGGTAAAGGTGTTGACGGCAGATCAATGGTTACAAAGAACGACTTCCGTTTCCTTCACACATTGGAAAACATGGGTCCTTCACCTGAACCAAACCTAACAGTTCTTTACTCATCAAAGCTTCCTGAAGCATTCAAGCGTTATGCTGCTGCTATTTCAGTTCGTACAAGCTCAATTCAATACGAAAACGATGACGTTATGCGTGTTACTTGGGGTGATGACTACGCTATCTGCTGCTGCGTATCTGCAACACAAACAGGTAAAGAAATGCAATTCTTCGGTGCAAGAGCTAACCTTGCTAAGTGTCTTCTATACGCTATCAACGGCGGTATAGACGCAAGAACAAAGGTACAAGTCGGCCCTGAATACAGACCAATCACTTCTGAATATCTTGATTATGATGAAGTTCTTGACAAGTATGACAAGATGATGGATTGGCTTGCAGGAGTTTATGTACGTACACTAAACGTAATTCACTATATGCACGACAAGTATTACTATGAAGCAGCTGAAATGGCTCTTATCGATACAGATGTACGTCGTACATTCGCAACAGGTATCGCAGGTTTCTCACACGTTGTTGACTCACTTTCAGCTATTAAGTACGCTAAGGTTAAGACAGTTCGTGACGAAAACGGCGTTGTAGTTGACTTTGAAACAGAAGGCGACTTCCCTCGTTACGGTAACGATGATGACCGTGCTGACGAAATCGCAGTATGGCTACTAAAGACATTTATGGCTAAAATTAAGAAGTGCCACACATATCGTAACTCAGAGCCTACAACATCAATCCTTACAATCACATCAAACGTTGTTTACGGTAAGGCTACTGCATCACTTCCTGACGGACGTAAAGCAGGTGAACCACTTTCACCGGGTGCTAACCCATCATACGGTGCAGAACAAAACGGTTTGGTTGCATCACTTAACTCAGTTGCTAAATTGCCATATGAGTATGCTCTTGACGGTATTTCAAATACACAAACAATTAACCCTGACGCTCTTGGTCACGAAGAATCAGAACAGGTTACAAACCTTGTAAACGTTCTTAACGGTTACTTTGATCAAGGTGCTCACCACCTAAACGTTAACGTATTCGGTAAAGAAAAGCTTATCGACGCTATGGAACATCCTGAAAAAGAAGAATACGCTAACTTTACAATCCGTGTATCAGGTTACGCAGTTAAGTTTATTGACCTTACTCGTGAGCAACAGCTTGACGTTATCTCAAGAACTTGTCACGCATCAATGTAATTTGATATGATAGGACACATTCATTCAACTGAAAGTTTTGGTGCCGCTGACGGACCCGGCGTAAGATTTATAGTCTTTATGCAAGGCTGCCATATGCGGTGCCGCTACTGTCATAATCCGGATACCTGGAAAATGGACGGCGGAGATGAAGTAACTGCCGATGAGATTTTAAAACGTGCATTGCGTTTTAAACCTTATTGGGGTAAAGACGGCGGTATTACCATAAGCGGCGGCGAACCGTTATTACAAATTGATTTTGTAATTGAATTGTTCAAAAAAGCTAAAGAGCTTGGTATTAATACTTGTATTGATACTGCCGGTAATCCTTTCACAAAGGAAGAACCCTTCTTCAGCAAGTTTGAAGAACTTATGAAATATACCGATTTACTGCTTCTTGATTTGAAAGAAATCAACCCTGCCCGCCATAAAGACCTAACAGGTTTTGATAATTCAAATATTATCGAAATGGCAAAGTATCTTTCTGAAATCAATAAGCCTGTTTGGATAAGACACGTTCTTGTTCCTGAACACAGCGATTTTGATGAAGATTTAGACGCTTTGGGTGATTTTATTGATACACTTTCAAATGTAGACCGTGTAGAGATTTTACCTTATCATACACTTGGTAAATTCAAGTGGGAGAACTTAGGTATTCCTTACACTTTGGAAAATATATCTCCCCCATCTGCCGAACGCATTGAAAATGCTAAACAGCGAATCCATGCAGGTATCAGAAAACAGTAATATATAAGACGGAGCATATGCTCCGTCTTTTTTATTGCTATTAAAACGATTGGGTATTGTTGTTCATTATAACACCCAAAACTTTTACGCATACAAAAAGCCGTACAGCTTTAATCTGTACGGCTCATATTTAGCTATAAATTCAATTATTTAATAACTCTGACTCTTATAACAGCGTCAATTTGATTTAGCTTTTCAATAGCTTCTGCAGGGATTGCGTGGTCAGTATTGATGATTGTATATGCAAGCTCACCCTTTGACTTATTAATCATATCTGAGATATTCACACTTGAAAGTGCCTCTGTAAACTTAGCGATAACATTCGGAATATTTTTATGCGCAATAGCAATTCTTCCGATATTGTCTTCAGGAAGTGAACAATTCGGGAAGTTTACCGAATTTAGGATATTACCGTTTTCAAGGTAATCAGCCAATTCCTGAGCAGCCATAACTGCACAGTTATCTTCCGATTCGGCAGTTGACGCACCAAGGTGAGGAATGTTTATAATACCCGGTTGGTTGACTGTTTCACTGTCAGCAAAGTCAACAACGTACTTAGCAACCTTACCGTCAGCCAAAGCCTTTTTAATATCCGCATTATTTACAAGACCACCTCTTGCAAAGTTAAGAATTATAACACCGTCTTTCATTTGTGCGATTGTTTCGGCGTTAATTGTATTTCTTGTTGAATCCATTAGCGGAACATGAATTGTTATGTAATCTGCTGCCGCATAAACTTCTTCAGGGCTGTTAGCCTTTTTAACGTGTCTTGAAAGTTTTAAAGCAGAGTCAACCGACAAATAAGGGTCATATCCGATAACCTCCATACCCAAAGCATAAGCCGCATTTGCAACAAGAATACCGATAGCACCCAAACCGATTATACCAAGAGTCTTGCCCTTAATTTCGCAGCCTGCGAAGTTTGACTTACCCTTTTCAACCTGCTTGTCAACGTCATCGCCGGTAAGTGTATTTGCCCAAGCGACACCGCCGATAACATCTCTTGATGCCAACAACATACCTGCAATAACCAATTCCTTAACAGCATTTGCGTTTGCACCCGGAGTATTGAATACTACGATACCCTTTTCACTGCACTTGTCAATCGGAATATTGTTTGTTCCTGCACCTGCTCTTGCAACTGCCTTTAGTGATTCAGGCAATTCCATATCGTGCATTTTAAAACTTCTAAGAATGATACCGTCTGCGTCAACATTGGCATCATCAGTTATTTTATAATTATCATTAAGCTGGTCAAGACCACATTTAGCTATCTTATTAAGTGTCAATATATTGAACATTGTCTAATCTCCTTTTCATTTATATAAAACACCCGAATAGCTTCGGGTGTAATATAATTACATATTCTCTGACTCGAATTTCTTCATAAATTCGACTAATTTCTCTACTCCCTCTACAGGCATAGCATTGTAAATGCTTGCTCTCATACCGCCGACTGTTCTGTGGCCCTTTAGGTTTACAAAACCGGCAGCCTTTGCCTCTGCAACGAACTTAGCATCAAGTTCTTCATTACCTGTTACAAACGGTGCGTTCATAAGTGAACGATCCTCCGGAACTACTGTACCCTTGAACATCTTTGATGAATCAAGATAATCATAAAGAATTTTAGCTTTCTTTTCGTTGATTTCCTGAAGTGCCTTAACTCCGCCTTGTTCCTTTATCCATTCAAGAACAAGCTTTAGTACATATATTCCGTATGTCGGAGGAGTATTGTACATTGAGCCGTTGTCGGCATGTGTCTTATAGTCAAGCATTGTAGGAGTAATATCCATTGCGTCGCCTATAAGGTCCTCACGAACGATTACAAGTGTTACACCTGCAGGGCCAAGATTTTTCTGTGCGCCGGCAAACAGTAAACCGAACTTTGAAACGTCGATTTCCTCTGACATTACGCATGATGAAATATCTGCGATAAGAGGAACGTCGCACTGCGGAAGTTCTGTATATCTTGTTCCGTATATTGTGTTGTTGTAGCAGATATAGAAGTAATCTGCATCGCTTGAAAATGTTGATTTATCAAGCTTTGGTATGTATGAAAAAGTTTTATCGGCAGAAGATGCAACTCTGTTGACTGTAATGTATCTTTCAGCCTCGGCAGCTGCTTTCTTCGCCCACTGACCTGTTATAACATAATCAGCTTTCTTATTCTTGGACGCAAGATTTAGCGGAATCATAGCAAATTGTGTTGAACCGCCGCCTTGCAAGAACAATACTTTGTAATTATCAGGAACGTGCATAAGTTCTCTTACAAGAGCTTCAGCACTGTCGATAATATCTTGATAGTCCTTAGATCGGTGGCTCATTTCCATAACGGACATACCGCTTGTACCGTACTCCAGCATTTCAGTTTGCGCCTTCTTCAATACTTCCTCAGGCAGCATTGATGGTCCGGCTGAAAAGTTATAAACTCTACTCATTTTTTTTAGCCTCCAATATATATAATATACATATTATTATATATCAAAATTCCATTTCCGTCAATACATATTGACCAAACTCCGATAAAAATTTAACATAATTTCTCTTTATTTTTACATCACTTTGTATAATTCTCTATTGCACTTGCGATTGCCCACGCAATTTTTGACTGATATTCGTCACTTGCAAGTTTTTTCTCCTCGTCCGGATTTGACAAAAAACCACATTCCACAAGTATTGCGGGCATAGGCGGATTTTTCATTAAAAATAATCGTTCATCTGCGGTCTTTACCGCGTGCATTTCCGCCCCCGTCACCTCGCTCATTTTATTTTGAATACTTTTTGCAAGCCTCTCGATTTCGGGGTGATTTTTGTCGTAAAATATGTGCAGACCGCTCACTTTTTGGTCACCGAACGAATTCATATGTATGCTCACAAAAATATCTGCGTGACTGTTTTTCATAATATCTAACCGTTTGTTCATATCCGATACTTTCATTTTGCGAATAGTCTCGGCATTTTCGTCCTGTAAACCGCTGTCGCCGCTGCGTGTTAAAATCACTTCAAAGCCTTTGCTTTCAAGCACTTCCTGCAATTTCTGAACAATCGCAAGATTAATGTCCTTTTCCACCACTCCGCTCACACCCACCGCCCCACCGTCAGGCTCGCCGTGTCCGGCGTCAAGCACAACTTTTATATCGGAACTTGAAAAAGTCTGTAACGTTTCATAATGTTTTATACCTATACCAATCGCAATACCCACAACCGCAAATAATACCGCTATCACAATATGTTTTCTTGTAAATATCATACTACCCCTCACCTTTCAAGTAAGAATAATACATTAATATGTGATAAACGGCATTGTTATACACAAAAACAGAGCAGACAAAACATTTCTATGCTTTATCTGCTCACATATTATTTTCCTTCCAAAACGTCTTGAAAAGTTATTTTAGACATTTCATCTGCCAAAACTTTTTGTACTTTGTACAGCTTACGCTGAACTTTACATATGCCGTTATTTTTGCACGACTCGGGATTTTCCATACATTTATTTATCGCAATTTTGCCGTCTATCGTTTCAATCACGTCTTTAAGAGTTATCTCCGACGGCTTTTTATTCAAAACATATCCGCCGTTTACACCTCTGTACGATTTGATTATTCCGGCTTGAACGATTTTTCGTAAAATTTTTAAAGTAAACCTATACGGAATATCGTTTTTTTCGGCAATCGCTTTTGCCTCTATCTGTCTGTTTTCATCAGCCAACATAGCAATAATTCTAAGTGCATAATCTGCCTCTCTCGTTATTTTCATTGCTTTTCTGCCCCCTGACTGCTCTCCATAATTTCTAATATTTCCATAGCATACGAACGCGGAGTACGGCCGTGTATAACCTTGATTTTGTAATCGCAGTTATCATAAAACGGTTTTCTGTCGTCAAATCTTTTTTTGATGTTTTCAATGCTGTCCCGCTTTAAAAGCGGTCTTGTTTTTCTTGCTTCTTCAAGACGTTCCCGTATAACCGAAAAATCTGGCGACAGATTAAAAATAACACCTGTTTTTCTGAGATTTTCTATATTCTGTTCATTTAGTACAACGCCGCCGCCTGTTGCGATAACAACATTTTTCTTTTCAGCCGCTTTTTTTATAACTTCACATTCAGTTTTTCTGAAATATTCTTCTCCACACTTATCGAAAATTTCGTTAATTGTAATTCCCTCTTGTTCCACAATCATATCGTCCGTATCAACAAGATTATACTTTGAAATTTCAGAAATAGCCTTACTTATTTCGGTTTTACCCGTAGCCATAAAACCTGTAAGCACTATATTCATCTTCCGAAAACCTCCTTTTTGATTCTCTCACCCATATCGTCAGGAAGTTTTGTGTCTGTAAATAATTCATATGCAATAATTCCTTGATATATTAGCATACCAAGTCCGTTTAGAATTTTTGCACCGCGTTTTTCTGCCTCTTGCAAAAACAATGTTTTGTCAGGATTGTATATCATATCGACCGCCGCCGTATTTTCGTTGATAAATGACAAATCGTTGATTTCTTCAATATTTTCAATCGGCATTACGTTTTCCTGCGGTTCCATACCTGCCGAAGTTGTATTTATGACTATATCAAATTCAAGCTTATCTATTTCAGTATTAACCTCAAATCCCGTACTCTTCAAAATATCCTCTGCAAGCGTCTTAGCCTTGCTCTTAGTTCTGTTTACAACAGTTATGCTTTTCGGCTTATTGTCAATTAATCTTATAAGCGTAGGACGCACCACACCGCCTGCACCTATTATAAGTATTCTGCTGTTTTCGATTTCAATACCCGCTTTTGTAAGTGCCATACAAAAGCCGTCCGCGTCTGTATTATAGCCGTATAATTTACCGTCCCTGTTTACTACCGTATTTACGGAGCCAAGCTTTTTTGCACCGTCCGTTACAACGTCTATGTACTTCATAACTTCTACCTTATGCGGTGCTGTGACGTTAATTCCGCTTATTCCGAGTGCTCTCATACCGCCTATTGCATCCTTCAAATCTTCGGGTTTTACGCACCATGCTCCGTAAACATAGTTGTTATGTACGGTTTCGGATATGAAGTTGTGCATATTAGGTGAAAACGTATGCTCAACAGGATATCCGATTATTCCAAGCTGTTTTGTGTGTCCGTTTATTTCAAACATTATTTTATCTCCATTCATAAAGTATATATGGTATTATACCATAATTATATGAATTTGAATAGACTATTTTTTCGATTTAGACCTAAAAATAATCGACACCAAGAAACCGAACACAAGTGCCGCCGCAATACCGCCCGACGCTGCAGTTAAACCACCTGTGAATATTCCCAAAAAGCCTTTTTCCGAAACGGCTTTTTCCACGCCTTTGCAAAGATTATATCCAAAACCGGTCAGCGGAACAGTTGCACCGGCTCCTGCAAAATCAACCAACGGCTGATATATTTTTATAAGCTGTAAAAATACACCGACCACAACAAACGTAACCAAAATTCTTGCCGGAGTCAATTTGGTTTTATCTATCAAAATCTGACCAACCGCACATATAAGACCGCCTACTATAAATGCCTTTAAATAGTCCATTTTTCTCCCTCCTAAATTTCTATTGCAACTGCGTGAGCGATTGCCGGAATACTCTCGCCCTGTTCTATAATCATAGGATTCATCAACGCACCAGTCGCCATAACAAGCACCTTACTCAGATTATGTCTTTTAAGTTCTCTGTACACATATCCGCAAAAAACACTGCCGCAGCAACCGCAACCGCTGCCACCTGCGTGAACGTCCTGTCCCTCAATATCGAAAATCATTTTACCGCAGTCCTTATGCTTTGTTCGTATGTCAAAGCCTTCTTTCAGCATTAGCTCCACAAGAATGTCCGAGCCGACAACACCCAAATCACCCGTAAGTATCATATCGTAATAATCGGGAGTTCTGTGTGTGTCGTTAAAATGTGCGATAAGCGTATCAATCGCCGCCGGTGCCATAGCCGCACCCATATTGCTTATATCCGTTACGCCTTTGTCTATTACTTTTCCCGTTGTGACGTGCGTTATTTTCGGACCTGTTCCCTTTGATGACAATATCGCACACCCTGCACCCGTAACGGTCCATTGTGCCGACGGTGTACGCTGACCGCCGTATTCAAGCGGATTTCTGAACTGAATTTCCGATGAACAAAAATGGCTTGAAGTAAGGCACATTGCATAATCCGCAAACCCGGCACTGACAATCATACTTCCGATTGACATACTCTCAGTCATAGTTGAACACGCACCGTACAATCCCAAAAACGGTATATCAAAATCTCTGACGCTGTAATGTGCGCCCACGCACTGATTTAACAAATCGCCTGCAAGAATGTAATCTATATCGCTTTGTTGTAATTTTGCTTTTTCAAGTGCCAAAAGTGCGGTCCTTTTTTGGAGCATACTCTCCGATTTTTCCCACGACTTTTCACCTAAAGTATCATCGTCAAGTATTACGTCAAATGTACTTTTAAGCGGTCCTTTTCCCTCTTTTTGACCCACTGTCGAGGCGGTTTCTATTATTATCGGCGGATTGTCAAACGTAACAGTCTGCCGTCCGAGTCTGTTATTCATATTATCATCTCCTTGTTTGTTAGTTTTCGTAAAAATACTTAATTTTATGCACAAAAAAATACACCTCTTAACATAGGTGTATTTTTGTTTGTCACCGATATTTTTTATACAGGATTGATTACCGACAATGCCGAATGTTCTTTGACGAAATGTTCTTCAAACCGTTTTTGAACATCTTCAAAAGTTATTGTCTTATACACATCGTAGAAATTGAAATAATCAATATCCATAAACAACATCTGTAAAAATGTCACTGCATAATCTTCTACATCATTCTGTGAACGGATATATTCGCCCCAAACAACCTTTTTAATTCTCTCAAAATCTTCTTTTGAAAGACCGTTCTTTCTTGTTTCTTCAACTTCGTTTATAATCGCCTCATACACTGCCTTAGGGTCACTGCTTTCACCGTCTATTGATGAATACGCATAATCGGGCTGCATTGTGTATTCAAGCGAAAATCTGTTGTTTATAAGTCCTTTTTCGTAAAGGCTCTTATAAAACTTTGAACTTCTTCCGAAAAGCATTTTTAAAATAATATTCGTTTCTATACTTTTCTTTAAAAGCTCATCACCGCCGAAACCGTTATTTGTATCTTTAAAACCTGTCATAAACAACGGCATTGCAACGCTCAAACTTTGTTCTGCGTACTGTTTTGCCACTTCATCAGGCTCTGTCGGATATACCTTTTTAATCTTTTCTTCAAACGGTTCATTCTTCTTTACACAGTTTTCAATAACCTTAGAAATCTTAACAGGGTCAACATTTCCGACAACAACTATCGACATATTTGACAAGTTATAAAATGTATCGTAGCACTTATACAAATATTCAGGCGTTATATGGCTTATACTTTCAACCGTACCTGCAATTTCTTTTTTGACAGGGTGTTCCTTGTACAGGCAGTTCAAGAAATTAAAGAACAACTTCCAGCTTCCGCTGTCGTCATACATTCTTATTTCCTGTCCGATAATACCCTGTTCTTTTTGTACGCTTTCCTCAGTAAAATACGGACTTTGAACATAGTCCATAAGCGTTTCGATATTTTCTTCGATATTAGACGTTGCCGAGAACAGATACGCCGTTATATTAAATGATGTAAACGCATTTGCATTGCCGCCGTACCTTGAAAATTTGTCAAATACATTACTGCCGTCCGGCTGGTCGAACATTTTATGTTCAAGATAATGTGCTATACCGTCAGGCACTTCCGTTAGCTCACTCTCACCCGGTACGACAAACTTTGAATCGACAGAGCCGTATCTTGTACCGAATATTGCATACGTTTTACTGTAATCTTTTTTAGGAATTATATATATTCCGAGTCCCGAAGAATGTGTTGTGTAATACAGTTCCTCACCTGTTTTGTCATTTTTTCTGTACTGTAATTCCATTACGCATCCTCCTTTCCCGTTAAGAAATACACTGTTTCAAGTTTAACGTTTTTAAACACTCTTGCAGCGTCCTCCATCGTTACCTTGCTTATCTTTTCTTTAAGCGTGTCTATATCATAATCAGTGCCGACTATTTTCTGTCCCAAATAGAACGACTGCAACATATCTTGGTCGTCCTTATATGATTCAAGTGAATTTATGATTGCATTAATGCTTGACTCGTATTCAAGCTGTGATATTTCGCCGTTTTTAACATTTTCAAGCTGCACAAGTATTTCATCATATGCCTTTTGGAAATTTTTAAATTCAATACCTGCGTTTACAAACAAAGCACCCTTGTTTTTGTCAAGACTGCCGGAGGCATAATAGCACAAGCTAAGCTTTTCACGCACATTGTTAAACAACTTTGAGTGAGCGCCGCCGCCGAATATACTGTTTGCAACCATCAATGCGGGATAATCGCTGTCTGTAGGCTTTATGCCTGTTGAAAATCCCATACAAAGTTTGCCTTGTACAACGTCCATTTTATCAGTAACGTTTTTAACTTCGTTCTTCGGAACATATATTTCCGTCTTAGGAATATCCGCATTCTTAAACGCAATTTTGCCTGTGTATTTCTTTATCTTTTCAGCAAGTGCATTTGCGTCCGCATCACCGCATATATAAATATCAATAATAGATGATGTAATAATATTCTCATAATGCTTTTTCAAATTGTCGGCAGTTATTTTATCAATACCCTCTTGTGTACCGAGTTTTGAAATTGCATAATTTTCACCCTCAAACATTGTTTCGATACAGCGTTCTACAGCATACTGACGCTTATCGTTCATCATTGCCATTATTCTGTCTTTTGCGTTTTTCTTTTCCTGTTCGACAATTTCATCGCTGAATGAAGTTGATTCAAACATTATTGAAAGCATAAGTTCAATAACACTGTCACAAAGTTTTTCACCGTTCGGTGCATATTTATCGGAAATTGTTTCAAATGCAACGTGCAAAATATGGTCGTCACCGCGTTTTAGAACTCCTACGCCGACTCCGGCACCGTACAGATTTTCAAGATATTTTGAAATTGCCTCACTGTCACTGCAAAGTCTGCAACCTCTTTTAAGCACATAAGGCAAAAGTGCGTTAAGCGACGATTCTTCTTCGTTTAAATCTCTGTGAATATATACGTCAATCGTAGTTGTCTTCAACTTCGTCATAGGTATATAATACAGATTTATATTTGAATTTATATTAATACTTTCCATTCCGTTTCTCCTTTACTGTTTTTAATATATTTTACCCCAAAATAAGCCATATGTCAATCATCGAAAATCCTCAAAAATTACATCTATGATGTGATTTTTAGAGTTGTCTACAGACTTAGACATAGCTTTCTATATCCCTTAATGTCATATCTCGGTGCAGTGCAAGATTAATTCCGTTTGCAACGGTTTTAGCCGTTCTTTCGATTACGAGGTCAATATCCTTTGTCGTAACCATAAGCGGTGCAAGCTCTTTTGGTATTTCAACCTTTGATATTGTTGCGGCGTCTATAACGGTCGGTACACCTATCGCAATCACCTTTGCACCAATCGTTTCTTCATTAAGACATTCTCTGTTATTTCCCACGCCGGCACCTGGCTGAATACCTGTATCCGATATTTGTACAGTGGTCGAAACACGTCTTATATCCGCCGCCGCCATTGCGTCAACGGCGATAATAAGATTCGGTTTCACCTTTTCGCTTACCGCCTTAATAATCTCAGCAGTTTCAATGCCTGTTGTTCCGAGAACTCCGGGTATCAACGCACATACACCGCTTATATTATCATCAAAAAAATCTTTCATATTCTGTTTTATATGATGTGTCACCAACAGCCTTGACACCACTTCCGTACCGAGTGCGTCAGGCGTTATGTCACGGTTTCCGAGTCCTACGACAAGTGTAAGGCTGTCACTTTTTATATCGGCCATTTTACGGATTTCCTCCGAAATAAGAGTGCATACCCTTTCGTATATATCAATACTGTATTTCAAATTCGGCGACTCAATCGTTATATAATTGCCTATCGCCTTGCCAAGTGCCTTACTTCCGTTTTCGTTTGTTATTTCTATATTCGTAACGGTTATTCCGTCCTCTGTACGCACATCGGATATAACACCGTCTATTTCCGTTGCATTTTTCGCCTCACGTCTGCTGAGTTCGTGTGCCTCCACCGCCAAGTCTGTTCTTATATTCTGCATTTATACAATCTCCTTTTTTCATCTATCTTTTGAAAAAACAGAGATTATTATACAAAAAAGAGCGATACGGTTGTATCGCTCATCTTTTCGATTATTTGCCAAGTGCATTGTCTATGTCTGTTTTTAGTTTATCCTTGTCACTGCACTTAAATTCAATAGCCGAGATATTGTTTGATGTATCAAGCATAATAAGTGCCGGAGTTTGGTCTTTTACCAATGAGAAGTTTTCAAGTGCCTCGGGATTTTCGTCAACATTTACAAGTTGGAAGTTGATTTTGTCCTTATATTCGTTTTCAAGTTCAGTGTACATTGTGTTTGTTGCGTCAAAGTTATCGTCCGCATTTGCCACAAAGTACATAAATGTAGGAGTTACCTTTTCTGTGCTTTCTGTTTGTGCTGTGTCTGTGCCTGAATCTTTTGTACTTCCGCAACCTGCAATCATTCCGACTGCCATAACGGCTGACATTGCCAATGCTATAATTTTCTTTTTACTCATCATCATTCTCACCTTTCAATTTATCTTTCATTATATCTAAAGCACGATTTGCTATTTTATTATAGCGTTCGGCTTTATTTCTTATTCTTTCGTTAAGTCCGTCTATAATGCCGAAATTCGCATTCATAGGCTGGAACTTTGTATTTGCAGAATTTGAAATATAAAGCGGTAATGCACCGATACAAGTTTTTGAATCCGGTTCAAACATATCTTTTCCGTTAAGCATAGCCGCCATATTATATCCGGCAAGTATTCCGCTTGACGCCGACTCAACATAACCTTCGACACCCGTTATCTGTCCCGCAAAAAATACTTTCGGGTACTTCTCCATTTGATAATACTTATTTAAAAGCGTCGGAGAATTTATATAAGTGTTTCTGTGCATAACTCCGTAACGCACAAATTCGGCATTTTCAAGTCCCGGAATCATTGAGAACACGCGTTTTTGCTCTCCCCATTTCAAATTCGTCTGAAAACCGACAAGGTTATAGAGCGTACCCTCTTTATTATCCTGTCTTAGCTGAACAACCGCATATGCGTCGTCCTTGCCCGTCTTTGGATTGACAAGACCGACAGGTTTTAACGGTCCGAACACAAGCGTCTGTTCACCTCTTTTTGCCATAACCTCAACAGGCATACAGCCCTCGAAAACCTTTTGATTTTCAAATTCTTTAAGCGGTGCTGTTTCAGCATTAATAAGTTCGTTATAAAAAGCGGTGTATTCCTCTTTTGTCATCGGACAGTTTATATAATCGGCTGTACCTTTATCGTATCTTGCCGCCTTGAAAACTTTGTCTTTGTCAATGCTTTCTTCCGTCACAATCGGTGCGGCTGCGTCATAAAAGTACAATTCGTCCGAACCTGTAATTTTCTTTATTTCATCGGCAAGTCCGTCCGAAGTAAGCGGACCTGTTGCGATTATTGTATATTCATCGGGATTGATTTCCGTAACTTCTTCATTAAATACGGTTACACGCGGATGATTTTTAATTTTTTCCGTTATATGCTTTGCAAAAACATCTCTGTCAACCGCCAAAGCACCGCCCGCGGGCACACGGCTTATATCAGCCGCCTCCATCATAACCGAATCAAACATACGCATTTCTTCTTTTAAAAGACCGCACGCATTTTCAATTCTGTCAGCCTTCAAAGAGTTTGAACACACAAGTTCCGCAAAATTTTCATTTGAATGTGCCGGTGAATACTTTACCGGTTTCATTTCGTAAAGGTCAACGTCAATTCCCTGCTTTACAAGCTGCCATACCGCCTCACAACCGGCAAGTCCGGCTCCTATAACTTTTACTTTCACTTCTTTTCTTCCTTTAACTTTCTCTCATATTTGCAATCTTCGTTATAGCAGAAAATCTTACCGTTTCTGCCTTGCTTTTTAAGGAGCAAGCCGCCGCACTGCGGACAAGCCTCGTCCTTAACAGGCATATCCCATACCATAAAGTCACACTTCGGCGAATGTTCACAACCGTAGTAAACCTTACCTCTCCTTGACTTTTTAACAAGTATTTCACCGCCGCACTTAGGGCATTTCGCACCTGTTTCTTCACGGATAGCCTTTGTATTTTTACATTCGGGATAACCCGGACAAGCCAAGAATTTACCGAATTTACTCAGCTTGTACACCATTTTTCTTCCGCACTTTTCACATACGACATCCGATTCTTCGTCTTTAATCTGAATTTTTTCGATGTTCTTCTGTGCCTTTTCAAGTGTATCCTTAAATGACGGATAAAAATCGTTAATCAGCTTTTTCCAATTCAATTCGCCTTCTTCAACGCTGTCAAGCTCTTTTTCCATATCAGCCGTAAATTCAACGTCCACAATATCCGAAAAGTTATTTTTCATAATTTCCGACGTAACAAATCCAAGCTCTGTCGGAACAAGCTGTTTCTTACTTCTTACGACATACCCTCTTGACACGATTGTTGAAATAGTCGGTGCGTACGTTGACGGTCTGCCTATGCCGTTTTCTTCAAGCTCCTTGATAAGCGTAGCGTCCGAATATCTTGCTGGAGGTTGAGTAAAGTGTTGCTTTTCCTCCGAACTTTTAAGTGCAACGGTTTGATTTTCTTCAAGGTTAGGAAGCATTTTTTCTTTCTTTTCCTTGTTGTCCGTTGACTCAACGTACACCGTCATATAACCCTTAAACTTTATGTTTGAACCGCTTGCCTTAAATGTATGACCGTTTGCGTCAATAGTTACCTGCATTGTGTCATATACCGCGCTTGTCATCTGACTTGCGGCAAATCGTTCCCAAATAAGCTTATAAAGTCTGTATTGGTCGTTTGTAAGTTTATCCTTAATATCAATCGGCTTTATGTTTATTGAAGTCGGTCTGATAGCCTCATGGGCGTCCTGTGCATTCTTTTTTGTCTTGTATTGCTTTGCCTTTACATATTCGCTTCCGTAATTTTCAGTCAAATATGCAACCGCCTCTTTCTGTGCGTCGTCGGCAATTCTTAGCGAATCTGTTCTCATATACGTTATAAGACCTATTGTTCCTATCTTTCCGCCAAGGTTAATACCTTCGTAAAGAGTTTGTGCAATCTGCATTGTTTTTGCCGCTTGGAAATTATACTTTCTTGACGCGTCCTGCTGCAGAGTACTTGTCGTAAACGGCGGTTGAGGATTACGCTTTTGCTGACCTCTTTTAACCTTTTCTATAAGAAAATCGGCATTTGCTATTGCGTCCGAAACTTTCTTTGTTTCTTCAGCATTGTTTAGCTTTACTTCTTTGCCCTTTTCACCGTAATATTTTGCATTAAAATCCTTTTTACTTTTCGGATCATTCAAAACCGTTTCGATTGACCAATATTCCTGAGGAGTAAAGTTTTCGATTTCTTCTTCCCTGTCACATATAAGCTTTGTCGCAACAGACTGTACACGACCGGCACTAAGTCCTCTTTTAACCTTTTCCCAAAGAATAGGACTGATTGTATAACCCACAATTCTGTCAAGCACACGTCTTGCCTGTTGTGCGTCAACAAGGTCCATATCAATCTTTCTCGGCTGTTTTATTGCCGCCTTAACGGCTGTTTTTGTAATTTCGTTAAACGTTACACGGCAATTTGACTCGGGGTCTATTTTAAGTGCCTCCGCCAAATGCCAGCTTATTGCCTCACCCTCGCGGTCCGGGTCAGTTGCAAGATAAACTACGTCGGCTTTTTTAGCCTCTTTTTTCAGTTGTGTAAGCAGCTGTCCTTTACCGCGTATTGTTATATATTTCGGTGTGTAATCATTTTCAAAGTCTATACCCATTTGACTTTTCGGAAGGTCGATTATATGCCCCATAGACGCCATAACTGTATAGTCCTTGCCAAGATATTTTTTTATTGTCCCCGCTTTCGCCGGTGACTCCACTATTAACAGCTTTTTCGTTGCCATATAATTTCCTCCGTATCTATAATTTCAGTTGATATTTACTTCCGGGAAGTTTCTTAACCAATCCCTTGACTTCAAGCATTATAAGCTTTGTATTTATCTCGCTTACATTTCTTTTCAGTTCCCTTGAAAGTTCATCTATCTGCATATCGCTTTTCTTTAATATATCTATTATCTGTTTTTCAAATTCATTTAGTTTGCTGTATTTACTGTCATCAACAATTTTTTGTATCGGCTCACTTTTTACCTTTTTAGGTATAACTTTTTCGGCATACGGATATTCGCTTATTATATCCGCTGCGCCGTTTATCAGTTTTGCACCCTGTTGAATGATTTTGTTCGTTCCCAAGGAATTTGTATCTGTAATATTTCTCGGTACCGCAAATACATCTCTGTCATTTTCAAGTGCATATTTTGCTGTTATAAGCGCGCCGCTCTTTTCCGGTGCTTCCGTTACGAGTATTCCGCGTGACAGTCCCGCTATAATTCTGTTCCTTGCAGGAAAATGATTTCTTACAGGCGGTGTACCGGGTGCGTATTCTGATATTATACAACCTTTTTCGGTAATTGCTTTGACAAGTTCAACATTTTCCGACGGATACACTATATCAAGTCCGCTGCCGACAACACCGACTGCCACTCCGCCGACATCAAGTGTTGCCCACGCACCGACCGTATCAATACCTCTTGCCAGTCCGCCGACAGTCACCGCACCGTATTGTGCCAATTCGCGACATATCCTGTCCGTCACAACACGTCCGTATTCCGACGAATTTCGTGTACCCACAACGCCTATTGTAAGCACCTTATCAAGCTCCAACACCTTGCCCTGTACATACAAGACATACGGCGGACTTGATATATTCTTTAATATTTGCGGATAGCTTTCACTGTCGTAAACCAATATTTTCTGATTTAATTTTGCGGTTTGTTCAAGTATTTTTTCTGCTTTGGATAAATCCTTGTCTGCAAGACTTGATTTTATTTTATCACTCAAACCGTATATATTATTGAAGTTTTTTGAAAAATATATTTCTTCAACAGTTTTAAAATACTCTAAAAGTACTTTAATTTTTGATGGCGTAACACCGTATTTAGTTGTAAGCCATAACCAATAAAGTATATGTTCCATCAATCCACCACCTAAAATACATCTGTTACATTACTACAAATCTCAAAAATTGTCAAGACCTTTGGCGAACAAGTTCGTACATTAATATTGCCGCCGCAACTCCCGCATTTAGCGATTCGGCTTTTCCCAAAATCGGAATTTTAACGCATTGACACATTTTCTGAACATCTTCCGATATTCCGTTTGCCTCATTTCCTACTATTATAATAGTAGGTTTTTCCATATCCGCACTGCGGTAATCTATTGTATTGTCACCAAGTGCACCGCCGATAAGCTGAAAACCGCTGTTTTTGTATTCGCTGAGTTTTTCATATGACACACCTGTTACAACTCTCATATTAAAAAACGAACCCATACTTGAACGCACCGTTTTCGGACTGTATAAATCAACGCACCCATCCGACAACAACACTCCGTCAAATCCTGCCGCATCAGCCGTTCTGATTATCGTTCCGAGATTACCCGGGTCATTTATACAGTCGCAATATATATACGATTTTTCCGTGTTGGGTGTAAAATCGGTTTCATCTTCGATTTTCACAACCGCAAGTATGCCCTGCGGTGCTTTTGTATCGCACATTTTCATAAATACGTCGTCTTGTACCTTGTATAATGAAATATCTTTCGGATATTTGAAATTCTCGTTTTCAAAAAAACTATCCGATACATATAGTGCCGTTATCTCCCTTTCGGAATTTAATGCGTCCGATACCGATTTTATTCCTTCTATTGTATACTCACCGTATTTCTGCCTTGATTTTTTCTGCGACAGCGATTTTACATATTTGCATTTATTGTTTGATGAAGAAGTAATCTCTAACATAAATCATTTCCTTATCTATTCTATATAAGTATTTTCAACTAATTATATACCCTTTTTTTGAAATTGGCAACAATTAATTTAAGTAACAAAAAAAATTCGTGCAACGTATTATACCATAAGAACTTTTAAGGAGATGATTTTAGTGGAAACAAATGTACTGTTCGCGCTGTCGCTGACGGTTATGGCAGGACTTGCAACCGGAATCGGCAGTATAATAGCATTGTTTGCAAAAACCACAAATACAAAATTTCTCGCCGGCTCGCTCGGATTTTCAGCCGGAGTAATGATATACGTTTCAATGATTGAAATTTTTCAGAAGTCACGCACATATATCGCGTCAGCTACAAATGACACTGTGGGATATTATATCGCGGTAGTATCATTCTTTGTCGGAATACTTCTTATCGGACTTATAGACTACTTTGTGCCGTCAACAGAGGGTGATATAGGTAATCTGACCGAAAACGAAACCCGTTCGATTGCCCTAAAACGTATGGGATTTATGACCGCTCTCGCAATCGGCATACATAACTTCCCCGATGAGCGTGTCGTATTAATGTTAATTAAACTCCTTTCTCAATACTTGTGATTTGCTTTGATTTTATAAGATTGTTCCAAGGTGATTTCTGTACAAATAGGTATCCTCCGTTTTTATACAGTTCTTTAAATTGTTCATCGTCTACATTATACTGATTCTTAATTTCTTCACCAATTTCACCTTGTTCAAATATTATTATTTTTTCAAATAATTGTTTTATGCCTTCGGCACTTAATCCTTCTTCATACAATCTTTGTATTGCCTGTGTGTATTTGTCTTGAGGAGATTCTTTTGTACTGCTTTTGATTTCATTACGTAGATTATCTATTTCAATATGTACGTCTTGTATTTTTTTAAGTATAGGTTCTGTTTTTTCGGTAAACATAAATTCAGGCAGTATTCCGTTTAGCCTATCCTCATACATAATATCAAATCTATGTTGTAAGTCTTTTTCTCTTTTCTCAAGATTTTTTATGGTTGATTCATAATTGGTTGATGAAGATTCTTCGTTTATACTTTCTATTACCTCTTGTTGAAAAACTGCATCTTCCATAAACGCTTTAACGTAATTCATAATAAGATTTTTTAAATCCTCAAAATAAACAGCGTGCGGTGAGCAACCCCAATCTTCTCTGAGTTCTGTCTTTATGTTCCCCTCCAAATTGTGTTTGGAACATACATACTTGACCGGATTACCGTTTTTTCTACTTCTTAGAACAATAGTCTTTCCACATCTTCCACATTCTAATATTCCTGAGAATGGATTATTAGTAGGATTCCTACTTGGTATTTTAAATGTTCTTAAATTCTTCTGAATTGAATCAAACATTTCTTTCGGAATTAATGCCTCATGATGATTTTCAATTACTATTTGTTCTTCAGGTGGTACTTTTTTATACTTTTTACCTTTATAACTTACTTTTCTGATTTTTCCTGACACCTGTACTCCAGTGTATGTTATGTCCGTTATTATTCGTCTCACTTTATCCGCCGTCCATAATGAATGGATTTTTTTTCGTTTAATACTGTTGCCTTCTGACGGAGATAATGCATGAATAATATTAAGATAATCAGATATTTGTCTGGGTGTACTACCATTATAAGCCATTTCACCTATCTTCCGAACAATATCGGCGACTTCTTCATCAGGAATAACTTTTCCGTCCTCTTTCTTATATCCGAATTTAGGTACAATTACTAATCCATTTTCTAATTTGTGTCTTAATACTCGCCTTATCTTATCACTATCATCTTTTGCACGTCTTTCGTTAAACCAAGCGATTAGAGGAAATAAATCACGATTAAATTCTTCACTCTCAAATATTATTTCGACCTCACATTCTTCTGCAAACTCGATAAATTTAAGACTTTCTAATAAATTACGTCCTAATCGTGATGCATCTTTACATATGAAAATTTCTATTTCACCGTTCTTCATTTTTTCTTTTATGTATTCTAATCTCTTAAATGATGTTCCTGACATATTATCGTCCATAATTACGTCAACAATATTTGTCAGTCCGTTTTTTGCACAAAACTCAAGCAGTATATCTCTTTGTGTTTCTATTCTCTCATATTTTTCGCCATAATCATCCCTACTTTCTCTACAATACACCAATGTTTTTTTATCTGTTTTATATTTTGTACCCATTGTTTTCCTCCTAAAAAAATAGCAGAAGAGTGAGTACAATCTTTCAATCTTCTACTATTATATTTTATATTTTTACTATGTTCAAGTCTTTTTTTCTAATTGTGAACTTATTATCTCTTTTAACTCATTTTCCATCTCTTTTTCATTGTACTTTTCATTCGATTTTTTTGTTGTTAATACCGCAAAAGCTCTTACTGGTTCAATTTTTTTTGGCACATTCATTCCCCTCCGTCATTTTATTATCTGTTACATCTTATGATATAATGTGAAAATTATTTCTTTAAATTCCTATACATGTTATTACAGTGAACTACTCGGCAACAAATTACCGAGCATTCCCATATCTTATTCCTTTTCTCTTTCTATGTAGTGTTTCTTGAAATATTTTTTTATTTTCTTACAATCAATCACTTGACATTTTGCAGTTTGTATAAAAGGTTTTTCTTTTTGACTCATTTCCGTAAGTTTACCTGCTGAAAATTGACCGAATGTTTCATACACTTTTTCAAGCAATGAAGCAGTTTTATCATCAATTACAAGGTCATCATTATTAATACGCTTATTTATTCCTGCATCATATTTACTAAACTCATTGTATACACTTTCTACTGCCGGACCGTAATGGAATGCACATATATCATCATCAAATAGCTTTTTATTCTTTAGTGCCAACATAGCTCCTTGTGCATAATATAATAGTCTTTGCATTTTGTTGTTTGATATTAGATCATCACCGTTTTCCATACGTCTGTAATTATTATAGTGTATGAAGTAATTTGCTATATCCATTGCTGTATACTGTTTACTCATATTAGTTCCTCCTTATTCAGCATTCCTTTGTATTCTTTGTAGTTCACGTTCAAACTTTTCATTTCTGATCTTTTTTACTTCATCTAAACAATCATACAAATCTATTAGGTATTGTAGACATATAGAAACATCTGCTATTTCCTCATACAAATCAGCTAATAATTCCTCTTTGGATTTATTATTATGTAAAACGTTATTATCATGTCTCCAAATTTTATTCAATGCTTTTGTTAGTTCCGACATCTCTTCAATTGTCTGACGTTCTTGTGCTTCTTTGCCGTAAAAACTATTGATTGTTTGTATTGTATTGGTTTCTTTATCGTTTGTAGTATGTGTATAATTAGCATTTTTTCGCCTTTGTGAACGTTGAAATGCTCTAAATTCATTTTTACCTAACCAAGTTTGCCAAGCTCCACAATCGCTACAGTACAAGCCGGTATTATTACCGTGCTGTTCTGTAAAGAGCGAATGACTACCACATTTTCTGCAACGTCTTTGATACATATTTATCAATCCTTTCTTTTTCCTACCGTTTCCTGTCAAAGATTTTTTGCTTTATTATTTCAATTTCCTATTCCTCTAAAATAAGACTTAATTGTTCTTAAATGTTTTATATGTAATATAAAAGGTAACACAAAAGGCTATACAAATGAGTACGAACAGTAATATATGTATTATTTTCATATTCATAGTTAAAAAACTATAAATGCTATTATCAGTTGATGTAACAAAATTTCTGGCTGCCATATTTGCCGCTATTGTTGCACTTGTAAAGCTACTTGCTGAACTTATTGCTGCTGAACTTATAATACTACTAAACATTATCAATCAATCCTTTCATTCTTCTGTTTTTTTCTGCCAAAGATTTTTCTCTTTTTATTCTTTTTTTCATCACTGTATCCTGATTCTTCTCTGAGAAAATACTTATAACCTAAATAAAAGATGACTACAATTAATGCGAACAACAATATCATCTCGAAAAAAGCAGATGGAGTATCAAAACAACTATTTTTTGATGCACTTAATCCGGCAATCGCTCCTGCTGATGCTGCTGAACTTATAATACTACTATACATTATCAATCATTCCTTTCATCTATTTAAAATCTTTTCGATGTAACTGTGACTATTGCTTTTAACTTTTATTTCCTTTTTCATGTGTTCCTCTCTCCTTTAATTGTAAACTGTTTTATGGCGTTTCAACTATTTTCAATATATGCCACGTCTTTTTTTCATTAATATCTTCAAGCCCTTTATAACCTTGAACTTGAAGTTGGTGTATAATGTTTTTTACATTTTCTAAAGACACAAATTGTCCATGCTTTTTAATCTGGTATAGCAAATCAAATACAGTATCATCAATTATCATAAATCCTTGATTCTTTAAGGCTTGAATTACATCAATCATATTTTTATCACCATAGCTTTTAATTTCGGCTATTTTGGCTAAAACTTTCATAATATTTCGCTCCTATAAAAATTTTGAATGCTTTTGTGACACCGGCAGTTTCACCGGTATCACAAGTTGAATCACTCGCAGGCAGTTTCACAAATTATTTTACTGTCAATGAGTTAAGTCCCTTCACTGTTACGGTATAAGTTCCGTCATCGGCTACTGATATTGACATTCTGTCTGAATTCTTATATAGCTCCGCATCAAATTTAATGTCAACAACATCATCACCTATCACTCGTATTTTTTCGTTTGTCTTTTTCGTAGAGTAGTTTGAAATAGATAGTGTATCTTCCCCATCACCGACTATTCCCTTTTTTACTGCATTATCAATGATAACTTGTCTATCCGAAGGTGCTTGAATTGTATTTTCGATTACTTCATTAAGTGTGTATTTCGTATTCTTTTTATTGATATTGTCAATCATAAAATCTTTGTATTTGACCGCCGATTCTATTTGTTGTATAGGTTCGTCCGAATAGATTTTATTAAGTGCTTTTGTAATATAACTACTAACCTCTTTATCTGAAGCAGTTTCACAGATACATTCCAAAACAATATCTGACATAATATATGCAGTTTCACCGTCTATTTGATATTTCTTGTCTTTGTAGAATACTTCTTCTTTTTCAAGATCAATAAACGCACATTCTGTTACTACTTTTGTCTTAGGTGGAAGAATTGAATTAATATCAGCAATTTCAACGGTTACCTCTTCACCGCTATTTATAACCTTATGCAGATATTCAACTTTATTTTCACACTTTAAGATTGCTATATACTTAACTTCGTCTTTAATGAATTCTGCAACGATGACATCAGATGGAATTCTATCTTTACTCTTTTCTGTAGCCGATAACGATTCGTACATTCTTTCTGATATTGTTCTTGAAATTTCTCCGAATTCACTTTCATTATTTTTGTATTGTCGTATTAAACTCAGTACGGTACTGTTAGATGCAAAGTTACCGAATTTTAATTGAGATATATTGAATGCCTTCTCAATTAATGAATTCACATACTGATAAGTTGTTCCGGAGGTTATGTCAAGTTCATTACGAGATTGAATTGTTATTCCTTGTTCAGGGTTAAGAATATGTATGATTGCTTTAGTTATATTTACCATTTTAATCTTCCTTTCATTTTTAAAATTAGAACTACTATTTTACAATGTAAATCTGTTAAAAAAAGGTCTAAAAAAATACCCTTATTTTAAAAGAGTTGACCTACGAGATTATTCGTTTTTTTCTTTTTTGCTATCGGCTTTTTACTATGACATTTACATATTGGAATCTTGTTAATGTCTTTATTAGCTAAATTCAAACTACTTATTATTATTTTACGACCGCATTTTAAGCATTTGCACTCCCACGATAAATGCGTTTCATTATTGATTTTCCCTACTTTTCTTATTACAAGATAACCGTCAATAATTCTTCCTTTAAAGTCTGTATTTCTTACACAGGATGAACATTTTGTCGTTGCTCCGGTGAGAAGTCTGTTTTGCCGAACGGAAAAGCTCTTTCCACAGCTACATTTCACTTTATACATATGAGACTTATTTATTATGCCCATATCTTTTATGACTGTTAATTCTCCGAATTTATCGCCTTTATGTATTTTTGATTCCATAGTAATGCCTCCTACATTTGTGATATGCTGTACAAGATACCGTTATTATTTTCTCTATAACCTATTTTAAGTAAAATTTCTTTGGCTTTATCAGAATAAAACTTCGTTTTGTCTTGATTAAGCAAATTCTCAATATGGTTATATTCTTTTTCTGTAAAATTCACATCAAGGTCTACTGCTGCAATTTTTCCGATTATTATCGTATTAATTTCGCTATTAGTGTATTCTGTCAGTATTCTTGGTAATACCTGTAATACTCTCTCTAATATACGTTTGCCTTTTTTGATATGTATTGAAGTGATTACACCAACTCCTATTTCCACACCTTTACGGCTTCGCATTAAATCAGTTGCAAATCTTAGGCTTGAATATATTTCATCACCGGTAAAATCTTCTGCTATTTCACTGATAAATGTTTCTGTTCCGTGTACTGCCATCAACGTAATTTTACCAACTAACTGATTATTTTTTAAAATCGCAATCGTTGGGACTTCAAACCTTGATGGCTTTTTATCATATGTGAGTTTCACAGGTTTTAAACTGAATTCATTTCTGTCTGTTTCAATTTTATACAAACCCACTCTGTTACAATTATTTGTTATTAGTATCTCGTATGTACTCATTTGTTTTCCTCCTTATTAAACTTAGCTACTTTTAACATAAATAAAACTATATCCCTATTATACCACATTTTTAATTAAAAATCAAGTTTAAATTGTAATTCATATGCTTAAATT
>OGZV01000172.1_pt1 | contig 69900 bp, 86 predicted proteins | sample 1576861 | NCBI WGS metagenome assembly OGZV01 (sample SAMEA3541501, study PRJEB24748) | human gut metagenome | biome: human gut; feature: human-associated habitat; material: faeces | place: China | collected 2012
AGGAGGTGGTATAGGCGACTGTTACTTATTTCCAGATGCAGTAAGTGGACTGAATGGCTACTTAGAGACTGGAGAGGCTACATTGAATGTAACATCTCTTACAGTGGAGGAGTCGGCAATTGTTACTGCTATTGCACACAATAGAGGCGGTGGAGGTACAAAAATGTTGTATGGTATTCCATACGATACAATACAGAACAGAAGAGCCTCAGATAATTTTTACAATAAAAGTGCAGTAACTGAGTCTGAAGTGAAGAGTATACTGGATGACTACTACAATGCGTTTGCTGAAATTCCAAATGGTATAGATGCAGTTAGTACAATGTCTGCAGGCGGTTATATAATGGAGTCTTTTCCATTAATAGCAAAGGGATGGTATTTTAGTACAACAGGTGGTGCCAGTGCTAAAGCTAGGTATTCGGATACAATAAAAGCAACATGGAATGCATACTTACCTAATGAGCAGGTTAGTAATGCAGCTGAGTTTAATGCAGCAATAGACAGACACACAAGTAAACTTTCAGTAGCGTTAGGGATGTCAGAACCAGAGTGTGATGCTGTATACGGGACTCAAAATGGAGATTACACAAGATACTTTAGAAATTCACCTGGTGATGTATTTAGAGTATACGATACAGAAAGTAATGTATACAAGGCAGGTAGCCATAAGTTAGTGACATCTTTAGAGATGATAACGGTAAATCATGTTTACAGTTTGGTTACAGCAGCATCACAAGTATACGCAAAAATGCTTAAATACGCAGGTGTTGATGTAGATCCTACTGATCCATCTACATATATGAGTACATACTCTAAAAATGGAGAATGGGTTCCAACAGGAGATAATGTTGATGTAGGACAAGAGTTAATAGCGAATGGTTTTGACACTTCAAATACAACAGCGGAAAGGACTAAAGTTCTTTTAGCAGCTGCTAAATTAACAGGAATAACTTACAAGCAATGTAGACATTTCGCAGGATGCGATGGCTTTTGCTATGATGTCGCTGGAAATAGACCAACCCATTTGGATTGTTCTACATTTGTGTGGAGAGCATTTTACGATGCAGGGTTTGATATGAGTCAGTTTCCAACAAACACAAAAAGTTACAAATCTTCGAGTGTTGTGCGAGAGATTAGCTATGATGAAGTGAAGCCCGGAGATATCTTAATTAAGAAAGATACACATGCTGAGTTACTGATGGGTAAAAACGGGTCGACTTATAGCTTTATAGAGGCTTTTAGACCTGGCAAACCTAGTGGATATATAAAGAAGGATATATCAGCAATAAGCGGACCGAATTATAAGTTTTACAGGTTTACAGGCTTTTCTGATTAGATAAAGCCAAATCGCTATTTTTTCAGATTTATAATTAAATGTTTAGAGAAAGGAGAGGTACAATGAGAAACAAACAGAGACAGTTACTAATAACGTTGCGTAGTGTGCTTATCGCAAAGAAAGCAACATTACCATACTGTATTTACACGGATGAAACAATTGAAGATTTACTAGATGCGCAGCCAAAAACAATTGCAGAGCTTGCAAAGATTAAAGGATTTCCAGAGAAGGGAAAACGTGTGAAAGGATTTGGTGAGGCAGTCGTAGCAATTTTCCGCGATACGGATAAGATTGATAGTTTCGATTTAGAAGAAGGGAAAAACTCAGATGTTTCTGTGGGTACACATTTGAAGCGATTATCAGCATTTTGATGAAACATTTTACCAGAGTAGTGACATTGATAGGAGCATGCAGCTTAGTAGGTGTTATAGGTGGAGTAAAAAGTGCAGACGTTAACCCACAGAATTACAAAAACGTCGGTATTATTAGTAAGCAAGAAACTATGCAGAATCTGATGAAGTATGAATTTATGCAGGATGCAAAACAAAAGAGTTACTCAGCATTTAAAACAGATGTTGATAAACAATTTGATAAAGTCATGCTGACAGCATACGATGAATCTATAGAGTATGCAATAGAGGTTGATCAGCTACGTGAGAAAAAAGCAGCAATTGAGAAGCAGCAGCTAGAAGAAGCAGACGAATCACTGAATGATTTGGTTACAGCTCTTGATGCACTTGAAGATGCAGCAGATACAATTTCTATAATAGCTAATGATACACCAGTAGTAGCGACTAGTGTGGAAAACACTGAAGAGTTTAAAGAGGAAAATACAGCTCTTATTGCAGGAGATAGAATTGATTCCAACTACCACGGGCAGAGTGTGGTTTTGGATGCAGAGAATAGAAATACATTAGAAAGACTGGTAATGGGTGAAGCAGGTAATCAGGGATTTATAGGTGCAGCGTTGGTTGCTCAAACGATTCACGATACAATGCTCCATGATAACAATTTTAATGTGAATAGTATTCGAAGCAGTCATGGATATATGGGATCAGTTGATTTAGAACCTAATGACGATGTTAAGAGTGCAGTTGCTTTTATCTTTGATAAAGGTGGTATGGCAGTACAACACAGATTGGTTTATTTTTATGCACCAAAGGTTACAAGTTCTGATTTTCATGAGAAACAGAAGTTTATTGTGGAATACGGAGGTCATAAATTCTTTGATAGTTGGGAGTAAATAAATATGCCAGATTTACAAAAATTGTTAGCAGTTGGTGACACATTTGAATTTAAGTGTATGCTAAATCTGAGGAAATGTATGCCGAATGCGATGATACTACATGATCTTAGACTGGACAGCACCTACTTGGGAAAAGAGACACAGATAGATCTGGTAGCAATAGACGATAGCGGTATTTTTGTGATCGAAGCAAAGAATTGGAAATTCTGGATTCGTGGTGATCTTGATGATAGACAGTGGACTGGTCTATCATCAGATCGAAAAGTTATGACAGTGTTTAATCCCTATGATCAAAATATAATTCATGTTCGAGCACTAAGAAATGCAATACGAAGAAGAGGTGGGAAACCAGTAATATTTCATAATTTAGTGGTGTTGCCAGATGGCACAGAGATTTACAGTGATTGTAAAGATGTTGTGAATAGTTCACAATTGCCAAAAGCGATAGCGAGGATGAAAAAGAGTGCAGATGTGAACTTAGATAAGAAAGCTTATATTGAAATGATAAGAGGTGTAACATGCAGTTAGTTGAGAAGAAATTGGTGAGTGAAGGATACTGCTTTGTCTGTGGAAATAACGGATTTCTTGATAAGGATTGTCCATCGTGTGGAAAACCAGCTAGAAGAAAATCTTTTAACTTGGAAGATGAGAAGCATGCCAGTGAATTTATCGAGAAAGTAAGTATAACAGATATTCCGGAAAGGTATATGGGAGTGATCTGGGATTCGGAGATTTTAAAAGAGAGTAAATCAGAAAAGGAAAATGATTTCTCGTTTAAGTCATTTGTTGAGCAGTTAGAAAAGATCAATGGAGTTTTTGCCGGAGGGCAGGTACCTGCAAAATCTGCAATAATAATTGCACCTGCAGGATACTCAAAAATGGTTTTTGCGTACAGTTGTATGCAACATGCAGCTACGGCAGGATTTAGTGTTGCTCCAATTTTAGACACTGTAGAGTTAAAACGGTTTCTAACATTAGCCGGTGATAATCCACAATATAAACTTTACAATAAGCTGACATACGAGGATTATATAATGTCAGATGTTCTCTTTGTTACTGTTACAAAGTTGCCGGCACATGAATGGGCTTACCAGTCAGTTGAGGAGATACTTGATCGTAGGACAAGAAAAGGATTAAGCACTTTTGTAATTTCAAGATTTTCATTGGCAGAGATAAGCAAAAAAGATTATTCGAATCAATTTTCTGCAATTGCATTAGCAATGTCGGCTGATAGTATGAAATATCCAGCAGTAATACGATACAGAGAGCCAAATAATTACGCAGAGGATATTCATGATTAGGTACGATGGTGTTGGTAATAAATATTGAAATAAGTTCAGAGGTTTATTAAATGAAGCAATTAAAGAGACTATTGATGCTACAGATAGTGACAGTAGGAATGACAGTTATGGTAGTAGGGTGTGGGAATGTTACACCATACAATGAAACAATAATGGAAGGATCAAGTGAGTTAGCAGCTGAAGTCGCAGATTTAAGTACTGGAAATCGATATAGTTACGAGGAAGAACAAGGGGAACTTGGTATTGGAGATGCTGACACAGAATTTGTGAATTCTACAGAGTCTGTTGGAAGAGTAGATATAGACGATTCATTCAACAGTTATTATCATGTAGAAGGTGGTACCGCAGTAGCCAATACAGGATCACAAGAGGTAGAAGACGTTGCTAAATCTGAAGATCTTTCAAAAAGCAGTAAGGACTCAGATGATGCTACAGAGTCAATGACCGAGTCCAAACAGACCAGTGAACAAAAAGGTGAGGAAGAAACGGAAAAGAAAGCAGTTATAAAATTTGTAGACGAGAATGATAGTCAGAGTAGTCAGAGCAGAGCGACTGTAACTATGATACAAGCAACTGTTGATTCCGTAAATAAAACAATCCCGTTAGTTAACAGTAGTCAAAATGAAATAAGATATCAATTCGAAGAAAATGGAGAGATAATTTACGATACGGGTTTGATCAAGCCTGGAGAAACGGTGTACTGGGATGCATACAGTTTACTAACGGATGGATCTCATGAATTGACATATCATTTTGAGCAGATTGATGACGGGGTGACAATAGTAGAATATCAGGCAGTTGCTAATATACAAAGGAGTGAATAGAGATGGTAGAGGTGTGCAGACTTAAAGGACTTTTTGTACTTAGTTTAGTACTTTTAGTTGTAGCTATTATACTTTTTCTGAATGATGTAAGACATAAGAGATACAAAGCAGTGGCATGTGTGCTTTTTGTAGGAATTGCAATGACTTTTCTTATTCTTTTTGCTAAAGAGAAAAGAGATAGTGTTGCAGCCTTTGTGAATCAGTACAATACGACAGGTATTAGTCAGGAAGTGCCTGTGGATGGTACAGATGAAGCGAATAATGGTACAACGAATGATGCCGTAGAAAACACGGAGGTTTATTAATGAAGATAACCGAAAAAAGATTTCTTGAATTGACAAGAGAAATGAGAACAGTGCAGGATGAACTGTCAAGATCTTTAGAGGAACAGAGTAAAGCAGCAGCTTTTGGCGATTTAAGTGAGAATGAGGAGTACGCTACAGCAAGAGCAAACTCGGAGAGATTGATGAAGAGAAAGAGAGATATAGAGTACGAACTTAGTGATGTTGAGATTGTACCAATGGATCAGAGTCCTAAGATCTCATTAGGAAGTATGGTAAGAGTTACGAAGGTTTCAAAGAATGGTGAATCGTTAGGTGAAACAAGACAGTTTGTTCTTGAATCTGCAGGTGATACGGTACTGAAAGGTATTCTTGGTGTGAATTCTCCATTAGGAAAGGAAATACTGAATGGATCGGATGGTATTTACTTCGTACATGTGAATGGTGGAATTTACTACAAGGTAGAGAAAGTAATTTCAGCTTAGAGAGGTACGAAAATGCCAAAAGATTTAATAAAGAAAAGTGCCAGGAAACTGGCACTTATATTATTTTATGTAGGGTTGATGTTCGGTGCCTTTTTTGCACTATTGACATACCGAGATGTTGTAATTAATAGAAATGTCCAAGAAATCGGTAAGCAGGCTGTGATGTGCTTATATGATTTCGCAACAGTTGAGCAATTGGATTATCAAATGCAGGCATTGAAGGAAATTACAACGGATGCAGTATTCAATCAATTAACGATTGATAATGAAGAACGGACGCTAAACACCTACTTGAAATTTAAAAACAAACCAGTAACCGTGGAAGTCGAAGAGATAACAAATGATTATGTATTGTACAGATTAAAAACAGAAGAGATAAGTGCAGACAGACTTTTTTGTTTTTATTACAGTGTCAATAAAGATGGAAAAATAGATAAGGTAAGGGAGGTAGAAGCCATTGACTTTGTTTCTTCTTATAGGTAAGGTTTTGGCTTTTATGCTATTATCTATGCTAAGCGCTTTTGTGTTCTTGTACGGAAAAAATGGAACAGGGATAAAAATGTATTATGCGTTGACAGCAGGAATCTTACTTTTAGTATTATTTATTTAAGAGGTGCATGATGAAATTTTTTGATAGTGTTGGTGATCCGAAAACAGATTCAATGTTTAATTTTATTTGCAATGTGATTTGTATGGCAGTCTTAGCACCTGTAAAATTAATTAGGGAGATTATGAAAAAAGCAGTTTATTTATCGAGGGCACAGATAGATAAACTGTTTTTTGCTTCTATATGCTTCGGATTATTTTTTACAGTATTGAGTGTAGCTATCAGATATAGCAAAAAGCAGTTTAGTCTGTTAACAGGGAGATTGCCTATAGTAGTTATGATAGTTGCCGATGTAATTATATTTGTGTGCTATGCAATTTTTTCAAGCTCAAAGTTTATCGTCTATGATAATGATGTGAAGAAAGTAGTAAAAGCTGAAGCTAAGATTGTAGAAGCTACAAAAAGAAGTGAAGTGAAATCAGCAGATACAGTAGATACAGCAGAGATGGTAGATACAGTAGATACAACAGAAACGGTAGATATAGTAGATACGACAAATAGTACGACAGAGTACGATAGTTCAGATGGTCAAGTTTCTGAGAAAGAAGAATCAGAAAAAACAGATGGGATCGGTATGTATGACCAGATTCTGGATTCTCAAGAATTGCGCAATTATCAGACAAAATTGAGAAATGGTGTAGAAGGTTTAAAAGAGCTGCAAGAAATAACAATGAGAGATGCAGAGAAGAATCTTAAAGAGTTAAAAGAGAGTTTGGATGCAATAACACCACCAAGTAAATTTTTAAATAATTCAATGGTACAACGAATAGTAAGCCAGGATAATTTAATGGATCTCGATGAAAGTGTATTACAGGATATTGAAGATATTCCAATGGATTTTAAGCTATTTTCGTAAGTAACGCCATAGCACTAAAAGCAGTTTTGTATAATAAATAAATTGAAAGAAACGATAATAGGAGGATTAAAAATTATGATTAAAAAACATGAAGTTTCATCTATTGCAGTTGGGTTTCCGAGAACTGTATTGGTAGGTTCTTTTTCTGAAGCTGTTTCAATAATCAAAGATTGTCAGGAAATGGAACATGCTTTAAAAAACTTAAAAGTAGGAGAGGCAGATGAGTTCGATGTTACTGATTTACTCGAAGATTACTCTACACTTGATAGAGAAAATTTAGAATCATTTAAGCGTTGTAACACATCATGCAAGATTGAGGTAAACAAATACTTGAATCGAGTATTTACGGATTTAGAAGTACTGCGAAAAAGATTAGATGCGGCTATTAAAGCAATGTGCTGTATAGACGTGGAAGAAATTGATTCACTTTTGAAATCGTTGTACAAGGTTATTTCAGGCTTCTTGTATTTTATTCTGATTGAGTTTGATATCTTTGATTATGTCGATGCGAACGGAGATGTAAATACGACAGGTGATGTTGATGAAATAGTAATGTCATATTGCAACCGTGAGAATAAGAAAGTTGATGATCTGGTAAGTTATCTTTACAGTCTTTCAAAAGACTATGTACCGAAGTTAGATATCTTCGATTCTTACCCGGAATTAGAAGAGCAGTTCCAGAGTGTAATGGGACCTAACTGTGCATGTATCGATGAAAAATATCTAACATTAAAGATGATTAAGGATGTGATCGATGGTATTACTACACCGGAGGATTTAATTCAGACGCTTGTAGAGTTAGGACTTGAGGAGGATCAGAGTGTTCTATGAGTAAATACAGTATAGAGCTTAATAGGATTTTTTGTGATTTGGAAAATCTATTTTGTTTAAATGAGGCTGCCAAGAGTGGGCAGCCTTACAAAATAGGAAGTATAGATGAGGTGCTTGATTTTAGTTTGAAAGAAGCAGATAGTCTACCACAGGCTGCAATTAAAGATTTGAATGTGAGTGTTAGTAAGAAGGCAGTTCTATTAGCTTATACAAATTCTCGTATGAAATTCTTTGACAAGAAGGAAGTTGATTTTTCTAATATGCCGTGCTTGTATGATGTTGCATCAGTTCTTTTTAAATTTACAGCAAAAAAATCAATAACATCAGATACTTTTACGGATTTGGATAAATGCATTATGGTGTTGGAGGATATGGAAAAAACAAAAGGTAATGTTAATACGCTTAGTTATAGATTGCTACGGATTTTTGTATTGTGCGTATGCTACGGATTGTTATGTAATGCAGGTATTGTGGCAGATTTTGCACTTTCACAGATGATTGCGAAAAACGTTTAATATACGGGAGGTGATTGCTTAGTATGGAATATAGTACAGCTGTTACGGGAAATGCGAATTTAACAATTCAAAATATTCTTGATTCAAAAAGAGAAGAGTTGTTAAAGACAGGTAATCCTTTATGTGTGCAGTTTACCTTGGATGAAGTGAATGAATTAGCTGATGTTAATTCTTTACGAGAATACAAATTAAGACATACTTTCCCAGAAAAGTATGAGTGTACTAATGATTTGTTTCTTTGTGCACAGAAAATCTTAGAAGGTGAAAATAATTACAGATTACTTGAGTTCTGTGCTTTGAAAAATAGGGTACTTATAGCACCGTTTGCTCAGGTATTTAGAAAAGTTTTTGTGGGGTTGGGATGAGCATAGAAAAAGATCTTTGTAGTAGGCAGAGTTTTGATGCAATAAAATATGTATTGGATGGGGTAGAGTTACATCCATTGCAATGTATAGATGTAATGAAGATGCTTTACAATAAAAAGTCAGTGGTGGTCTACGATACTGGTTTGGGTAAGACAGTGCTTTCAGCAGCAGTGATGAAGCTGCTTTGGAGAGAGAATCCATCAAGAAAATTTATTTTTGTTGGGATGCATGACCAGTTAGTCCAGACACCGCAGAAGTTAGAAAATATGTGTGGCAGAAGAGTGATAGCAGCTGATGCTAGTGCGAAAGGATTGAAGAATCTAAAGGATGCCAGGTTTTGGGAATACAGCATACTATTTATCACACATGAGTCTTTGTTGAATGATAAACTTATGAATGAGATTTTCAAATACAGAAATCAATACTGTGGAATTTTTATTGATGAAGCGCATGAATTAAGTAATACCGGATACGCCAAATCAGCAACAATTTTAGCAGGTATGGTGAGACAATTTGATTACAGATACGCTTTAACCGCGACACCGATTGTAAGTTCTGTATCTCAGATGTCAAAGCTTATGTCACTTATGGATAATGAAGCCTTTCCAAATGCTAAACGTTTGGAAAGTGGTATAAAAAATGGGACAGTAGATGTTAATGAATACCCACTATTTGTAATCAGTAGGTCACGTCAAGAATTTGAAGATGATGAGAATGGTGAGCACACAATTTACAATGGTATAACAGAATTTGTGGATCCGTTACCGCATCAGAAATGTATAAGAAACGAATCAATGTTGTTTCAAATCTGTAAAGGTGAGGGAGCGTACCCACAAGTTGAGCGATTAGTCAGCATAGTCAAAAATAGGGAAGATCAAAGAGGATTGATTTATATAAGGCAGCACGATGTGAGGAGATGGGTGTTACCATTTTTAGAAAAGGCAGGTATAAGATACGCCTGTATTAATGGATCAACGTCTACAAAACAGCGTGCAGAAATAATGCATCAGTTCAATGATTTAAAAGCATATGATGTAATAATTACATCAGTAACGACAGCAGTAGATTTAGATTGTGACTATGTAGTGTTCTATGAGTTTACAGTTTTAGTAAAACAAATGATAGGTAGAGCACATAGAGGATTACAATCTAAGATACTGGATGTGATCTTTATTATCACAGATGATACAAAAGAAGTGGATTACTTTTACGATAATATTTTTAAAATATCAATGTTTATAAGGGATTTACTGCAACACGATTATACTGAATTGGAGCAGGTAGATTATGCTATTCAAAGTCGAATTGGAGGAGAATAGGAGTTAGGATGTTAAAATTTAATTTACAGGAAGATGAGGTACTGCGGACTGCGATTAACAGGTTTTTAAGTTCGCTCCTCCCACACGAGAATTTCGATACACAATTTTTTACAGAGAATTTAAGCATAGTGTTAAAATATGTACATTTAGATGAATTTAAAATGGAGCACTATTTTTTGGTTGCTGCGTTAGCTGATCTGAATAAGATTAAAGTTGCGACAAACTCTTTTGAACCAAGATTAACAGAGGATACTTTTCAGAAGATTGTATCCGCTTCTATTTCAAGTGTAATTTCAAGACCTGAATTAGGTGTGACTGAATGGTTACAATACGAGGGATTGGATACGAATTTAACGATTCCGTCAGTGAGAGATGAAGTATGCCAGAAAGTTTTTGTAAGGTGTGTGGAGCTTTATAGGGAGTGCTACGAGATGGCAGTACCATCAGATCAGGTGATGAATGGCGAGCCAGAGCTGAGAGCAGCTTTTATAGCACATGTTGGTACTCAGAGTATTAACACACAAATGGAAATAGTACAAGGAAAACTGAGACTTGGAAGAAAAACGTATTCGGGATTTTCCGATTGGCTAAGTTACACTAAAAAAATGACAGTTGAAATTGATAATAGATTGTCAGAGTCTGAAAGCCAGAATACCATGAAAATTGACAGTCTGGAGGGTTCATACGAGTTACTGCGTTCACTGCAGGATTTACTTGTACCGATTGCAGATTACGGAATTCCTGAGTTAGATCAGTACACACCAATACTGAGACATAGATTGGTTGTAGTAGTTGGTAAGGAAAATATAGGTAAGACAAAGTTTGCAATAGATAAAGCTGTAAATGTTATTATGGCTGGCGGTAAAGTTGCATATATGTGTGGTGAGTCAGTAAAGGCGAGTATTTTTGCAGATGTTATGATTAATTTTATCTACAAGACGTACGGGATAATAATTAGACCAGAGCATTTGACAGCCCCAGAAGCGTGCCCGGATGATGTACGTAAGATGATAGGTATGTCAGTTGATCTTATGGTCACAAATGGTAGTCTGGTGTTGTGTGACGCTTTTAATTATGCAACTTTGCAATCAGAGATGGAAAATCTTTATGACCAAACGAAGTTCGATATGATAGTAATAGATCATAGCTGTGCGTTAGTCGGGACATACGGGGATGGATCACTAAGTGCAAAAGTGGAGCATCTAGCATACGTTTGTCGTGACTTTAAGAAGAAATTTCCTGTGTGTGTGATGGTAACTTCACATCCATCGAGTCTTGCGAAAGATTCAGCCAAAAAAGGTAATGCAACACAGGACTCACCAACAAAGGGTTCACAGAATCTTTCAACTGAAGCAGATGAGGTACTGTACTTGAGAGATAATGAGACGTTAATAAAACAGAATCTTATTCTTTTGGAAAATACGAAGCGTAGAAATGCTGGTAGAATTGTGGAGCCGGTAATTTTACAGAAGAAGTTTGAAGTAAATGCATTTATCTATGATGCGTCATTACAAAAAGGAGAGTCAAAGTTAGGACTGGAGAGAGAACAGGCTTTGGATGATTTAGATAAGATGTTAGGAACAGATGAAGATGATGAGGATAACGAAATTTATAATTTAAATTAGGAGGGTTAGATGAATAAAGTGAAAATGCTTACAGTTGTGCCGACGACGCTTGCAGTACAACTTATGCAGAAAAAGCGTATTACAGACTATAATACTCTTCCGCAGATTAATAAAGATGTTATGCGGGTGATCAAAGGGATTATGGCTCAAAGAGTAGGTTATGAGAATTTACCTATGGCGTGCTTGAGTGGTATCCCTAACTCAACAGAGGTAAGTGGGGAGAGTGTTCTTTCAGTTTTACCAATGAACAGTAGAAACAGTGTAATCTTTCAGTTAGAGATGCCAGAGGATATGATTCTTTCAATTTCTTTTAGCACTCTTTTGGATATTTCTAATCAGGCAAATGAGATCAACGATCCACAGTCATCAGAGTTTGATTTTTTGTGTCAGGATTTGGAAGATGCAATGGTGCTCGGATTTGATTCAAGTCTGGATGATCCTGTCAGCTTTGTACCATTTTTAGCTCTGGATAAATGTAAATGTCTTGTGCAGATCACAGATGAGATCAAGGATGAGGATTTACATATGGATGCTGTGACAGAAGTTTCCTTAAGAGCTTTAACATCTTTTAACGGTGGCAATTAGTGAGAATAGTTTATAGGAGTTGAATGATGATTAGTAAAGCAATATTGTTAGCGCATTGGAAAGAGTTTGTAGTTGTTGTAATTATGCTTTTGCTTTTGCGATACGTGAGAAAGAAGACTGTAAAGGTTTTGGCAGTCGGAGTTGGATTATATTTTATAATTACGTATTTGCTGCCAGTACTGGATAAATTGTTGCTGCAGTTAGTATAACTACAATAGTGTAGATATAAAAGTGGGATGTCTAAAATAGGCATCCCACTTTCAATTCAGGAGGATTTTAATATGTTGAAAAAAGTGACATCTTTTGGTGTGGAGAGTAATGAAATGGGAGATGCAAATAAACTTAACAAGATTAGTACAGAGAATAATAAAGTGCGTCCAGTTTTCGGTATTGATCTTGGTACAACAAATTCAGCAATCAGTGTTATTGCCAGAGGGAAAGATCCAGAGACCATCGAATTAACTGAGGGCAGACTTACGATGCCAAGTTGTGTACTGTACCATAATGGTAAATTTATTGTTGGAAAAAAGGCTTATGAGCAGAGATATAAAAGTAATGCAGTTTACAGTGTAAAGAGACTTATGCAGAATCCAACTGCGAAAGTGAAGGTTGAAGATGGTGGAAAAATTTATGAGTTTACACCAGCAGAGATTTCGGCAGAGATTTTAAAAGGATTAGTGACTGAGACAAAGGGTATGTACGGGGAAGTAAAAGATGTAGTAGTAACCGTACCAGCATACTTTGATCAGAATGGTGTTAATGCTACTAGAGAAGCGTGTGAGCTGGCAGGACTTAATTTAATAGGTATCGCTAACGAGCCGACAGCAGCATCTTTGTGTTATGAGTTAAAGCCTGAAGATGGGAACTCAAAAGATGTTTTAGTATATGATCTCGGCGGAGGAACATTTGATGTAACAATTATTCGTATTCAGGATTTAAAAGGACAGCAGAGTTTCGATGATATCTATGGTGATGACGATGAAGATGATGACAACCAGGGATTAAGCGAAAAGAGTACAATGAACTCCAAAGCAGTAAGTACTCTTGGTATCAGCGGTGATACTCATTTAGGTGGGGATGACTACGATAAGATTTTATTACGTATTCTTGGAAAGAGGTTAAAAGAGTACGGAGTGTGTCTTTCTAAGTTCACAAAAGAGTACAAAGAGGAGCTGTTACTGCGTCTTGAGAAATATAAAAAAGGCGATCCAATGGCATATTATCAGGTTTCAATCAATACAGTAGATGTCGACGGGGTAAAGCATGATTTACTCGTTCCATTGACAAAGGATGATTTCAAGCTTGCTGCTGAAATTCTTTTTAAAAAGACAAGTGATATTATTGATAAGTTACTTGCAGAAACGAAGAATAATGTTGATTCAATCGTGCTTACGGGTGGTTCAACAAAGAGTTATTGGATCAGAGAAGAAATTAAAAACTATTACAAGCAGTACGATGTAAATGATGCTTTAAGTCCGGATCTTTCCGTTTCACAAGGTGCTGCTATTCAGGGGTACGTCACGAAATTTGGTGATGAGAGCGTACAGATTTATGACATTCTTCCTTTAACAATTGGTATTTTGTCTGACAATAGAGTCAAGAGTTTTATACAAAAGTCAACACCGTTACCTGTTGTGAAGACAATGATTTTTACAACAGATAGGGATAATCAGACAGATGTTGGTGTAGAGCTTTTTCAGGGAGATTCCAAGTTCAAAGATGAGTGTGTATCACTTGGCGTGATCAATATTTCAGGTATTAAAAAATGCCCAGCAGGTGTACCAGATCTTAGAGTAACAATTTCTATCACTGCTGATAGACTTATGAAGTGTACAGCAACGATTGATGGGATCGAGAAAGAAATTATATTAAACTTGGCAGGAGAATCTGCAAATACAGATTCTGGTAAAATCAGAAGAACAGATAAAACCAGAACACTTGAATCTTTGAAAAGATCGTTAGATCTTATGACTGCTGAGGATGCAGCAGTTTATAAAGAAATGTTAAAGGATTGCGAAGATAACGGAAAAACGACAATAGATGATCTGAAAGAATTTTTACGCAAACATAGAGAGAAGAAAGTCGATGCAGATTGATAAAGAAAAAGTTGAAAAAGTTGTGGCTGCTATAGATAATTTAGCAGCCACAGGGAATGGTTACACGTTCGACGAGTTTTGTAGAGAACATAAGTTGTATAACGACAGCGATAGAGTCAGAGTAGATGGTATTTTTATGTGCTGTCCTTTTCATAATGACAAAAAGCCATCATGTTTGATAAGTGAAGAGAAGCGTATATTTAACTGCTTTGGTTGTGGGGCACATGGTAATTATATTTCATTTGTAACGGAATATCATAAGGAATTACTCAGTGAAGATACTTCCTATTATAAGGTGTTGAATGAAATACTCAGAAAAGACAGCAGAATTCAAGCAAAGGTTGGTTTTAGTAGTATTTACAAGAAAGAACATACAAGTGTTAGTGGCTTAAAACCACTAACATTTGGTTCTTTTAAAGCAAGACAGATAGAAATTGGATATCCTGAACTTGCAACAATGATGTTGCAAAAAGGATGTACTTTGCAGCAGAAGAAATATGCAATTGTGCTTATGCAAAAAGGATTAAACGCTAATACAATTAAAAAAGAGGTGTTTGATATGAATAACGAAAATAATAGTACAAATGGTACACTTTCAAATATTTCAAGACAATATTCCATGGAAGAATTAAGCAATGAAGAGTGAGGTTTGATACATGAATACAGTAACAGGTATAATCGTTGATCGTCAGATACATAAATACAAAATAGTACGTAAAACAGATATGAAAACATTCAATATGAATCTAGGAAGTGGAAGAACTTGGAAGTTAGGTATAGATCCGGCTTCACATTTTACAGGCTTAGCTTTAATAGATAGTGAGACAAGATACGTAGTACTTTTAGACTGCGCTAGGGATAAGTGTCTGATGCCAGATGATTTCTATCAGGAGCTATTTTTATTAATTAAAAGATTAGTGAAAAATCAGAAAATTGAGAGAGTAGTGAATGAGAAGCCGTTCGTCAAAAATGGCTATTCTAGGGCAAGTGAAGTACTTTTGAAACTTCGTGGAAAGATCGAGGATTGGGTAAAGACAATACCTGAGTTGGTAGCCGGAGAGTTTGTACAGATTAATGTGAATGTTTGGAAGTCAAGAGTGATTGACAAATCCAAAGGTTCAAATAGATTTAATCAGAAAGGCGCTGTAGCAGAAGATTTGATCGATCTGATTCCTGAATTAGGTAATTATTACAATTTAGGAATAGGAGGAGATTTGGATTCGTTTGATGCCTTAGGTGCAATACTTGGATATCAGAAATATGCATACACGCCAGAAGGTTATAAAAAGATCTGTGGAGAAAAAGAAAAAAGTCACTACAGTTTGGTCGGTTATAAATGGATTGATGGCAATGCTATGGATCGGGATTTTTTAGCAGGATGGTTAGGTGAAGCTTTTAGTTTGGTGAAACCAGTACTTTTGGAATACAATACGGAGTATTCATTCATTGAAAATGTGATGATGGCTTCAACGAATAATGATGCAGTTATAACGATGTTGCCGCAGGCAGAATTGCAGCAATTTCAGTGGAAGTTCAATATAGATATCACAGAAAAGAATAAAGTGATGATTGCTCTGATACTTCGAACAGGGCATTATCCAAAATCAGTAATTGATTATATTACAAAAAGATTTGATGGTATGTCTGAAAGGCTTGGTGGTGAATAAATATGGTGATACTTAGTGTGCTGCGAGTATTGCTTGAATTTATGTTAGCAGTAGCAGCTATAGCTTCATATAATTTTGGATCAGATTTGCTATGTGCAATAACAGGTTTGTACTTTTGGCCAGTAAAGCTCATAGGCGGTTGCGCGAGTCTATCAGCCATGTGTTTTCTGTTAGAGAAGATAAAAGATGTTGTATACTTTCTGTTCAAAAGTTGCAATATTTGGATGCTAACACATAAGGATAGTAATTTGCGCAATGCTTCCAAAAATGTGGCATTAAATTGGAAAGAGATGGTTACAGTGGTTGCTTTAAATGCAGCAATTCGTAAAGCCTTGGAAGCAGTCTTACGGGATAAGAATTTTGAAAATATACCAAAAAGTATTCAAAATTTGGGAGATTCAAAATTAGGTCAGTTGAGTAAAAAGGTAGTTATAACAACAACGGATTATGCAGATGAGTGTGTGCTTGCATGGTGCTATATGCATGATGATAAAGTTTTAAAGGAGTGTTTGAATGGTATAGCCACATTTATAAAAAATGCAGGAATACTTATGGTGACAGCGATTCCAAATATTGTTTTAGTGAATTTACTTAAAGGTGTTACAGCACTGGGATATGTTTGGTTGTACATTAATTATGTTGGTTTTGGTGTTATGACAATAATACCTGCATATGTTGGCTTGATCTATTTTAACAGAGCTTTTTACACAGCAATACTTGAACCGTTTATGATGGCTAGTGTTGTACACACATACGTTAAGCGTATACGTAAAGATACTGATACGAAAATGCAAGATGATCTTCTTGCAAAATTGGACGGAATAGCAGGTATAAGCGAGATCAAGTCATTAATTGGAGGTAATAATTTTGACAAAAGCACAACTGAAGAGTGTAGTAATTCCGAAGATGAGTGAACAACTACAAAAATTGGGTTGGTATCCTGTAAGAAATAAAAAATCAGGATGCCTGTTCAAGAATGGATGCGTTCTTACTTTTGGATCAGAGTATCTCACAGAGACAAAATACGAGATTGGATGCGTGCCTGATGTAAAACATAATTACACAGAAAGTGATACAGTTACCAGGAACGGATGGATGATAGAAAAAGATGGATACTTACTTGCTATGGATAGTATACCAGCTAGTGTAGTTAAAGCACTGAGCACTGAGCAGTACTTTGAAGATCAAGTAATTTTAAGTTTACTGAAGAGAATCAATAGATACGCAGATATGAGTTACACAGAATTAGTCAATATTCGAATGAATAGACAATTGGTAGAGTCAATAGGAACTGCCAATATTTTACAGGAGTATAATGGTCAGTTACGTGATACAATGATGATTCGATGCTGTGAAGATTCAGACAAGTTGGAATCTGGTTACTATAAGATAGTGGCAGCAGATGATAATAGTATGACATTTGTGAAGCTTGAACAGAAAGAAGATTACACTTTGGTACTGAAAGGTGAGAAGATCAGATTAGCTACGTCAGAAATAGTTTCTCTCTTTAAAGGTGGTGTTGCAAAGGTAGCAGCCTTTGCAGCAGCGCGAGTACCTGTGTACAAAGAGTTGGTTGCAAAGGTTACTAGCTATGAATGTAAAAAGATTCCAAACGAGTTTTACAATCTTGGTCTAAGTAATAGACAATTGGAATTGCTTGGGTATGCAGTAAGTAAAGTAGCAAATGTTATACCATTACTTGGGAAAAGCACAAGTTGTAGCTATGAATTTGCAGATGTGTTAGCAATGACAAGATGTGATTTGGGGAGACTGTTAGATAATACTGTATCTGTAGACTCTGAGAGTTTAATAACAAATATTCTAGTATCTGGTTTGAATTTAAATAGGTTCATAAGTGATGAGAAATCCGTTATTGATTCTGAAATGGTAAAGATGATGCTTTACGATTTCGAGAGGGATTTCGAAGATTTCAGAATAAGTAGTGGGTTGAATTATGCAGCTACGGATGTACAAAGTACAGAAGACGAAAAGTATGCAAAAATCATTTATTCATACGGTGAGGCAGAATCATCATTTTACAAAGGAATAGATGGCTACGCAGATTTTTACGGGAAAAGAAATGGAATTACAGACATAATAACAACAATAAAAGATAACGGTGTGAGGAATAAGACAGGATATCATATTTTAATAGATAGTCTTGAACGCTCGAAAATCTTTGCATTTTTTGCAATACCTGGAGCAATGATAAATGATGCTGTTTGTTGGAATGATTTATTACAGAAATTTATTAATGAAGCACAGTATGTGGAGTGGTCTGCAGAGAATGGATTGATGCTTAAAACGATTTATGGAAATTTAGGAAGAGACGATAATGGAGTAATTTTCTTTTACAGCAATGGCAGATCAAGATTAAGAAGCATTACATTAAAGGATAGTAAAGATGGATATGAAAAAACATTTTTCTATGGTGAAGATCTACTACTTTCTAATATTTGTAATATTAGTGGTTGTAGTTTTAAGTAGTAAGGTAAAAATGGATCAGTTTCATTATGAAACTGATTTTAACGATGATGGTGGGGATAGTTACGAGAGTTTGACATCCCCACTAGCTACAGCAATTAGTACGGACGATAGTAGTGTCGAGATAGTAAATAATTACAGAGTATACGTGAAGGATGGTGTGCATCTGCTAGTTGGAAGCGATAGTACCCTAGTAACATTCGATTACACAGGAACTGTAAAAATGGTGCTGAATGTGGAGTACTGTGATGGCACTATGAATCAGCTAAACTTCGAAAAAACAGAACTTGGAAGAGCGCATAGGATAGATGGAAATTTACAATCATTAGAGATAATGATTGATCCAATAAGCGACGAAAGTAAGGAATTAGTTGAGATAGATAATGCAGATGCTATAGTAGAAAAAGAATCTGCGAATACAATAAAGGCAAAAAAATCAGGTATTTTAGAATGCTGTGATGAGTACGGAACAGTGATTGACTCTTTAATAGTTAAAAAGGGTTGTGAATATGTGATAAATAAAAAAGTTGATTTGCTGACAATTTATTAGGTATCGGAGGAGAGAATGGAGACTGTAGACTTTTTTGAAAGATGCAATGAAATGATGTTTAACCTGAAAGACAGTAAAATTGGCACAGTTGAGTCTAATAAAATAGATAGATCAGATAAAGTTAAGAAAGCAACTGGATTTAACACGGAGGCTATTGATGAGTCAGAGGATGATGAGTTTGCAGAGTTTGCAGACACGGAAGAGAGTGCAGATGAATTTGCAGATGCAGGTATAGATGTAAGTATAGACGTGGAAGAAACTAGTACAGATGTAAGTGCAGATGTAGGTACAGAATCGTCAATCAAATTAATACAGTCGGTACCTGTTGAGTACGTTGTCAATAATTTGGATAATTTTATGGTATACGCAGTAACATACGTGGCACACGGCGATGTGAATGCAGTGCTAGATGTTTGGAACAAAAGTCATACAACAAATGGCAGTACCATAAATAATTTGGATGATTTTCTGGTTGCTTTTGCATACGAACACTTTGCTGTAGAACTCAATATTGCAGAAGTTCGATCAATTACAGTACAGGAGGTACAAGAAAGATTTCTGAAATCAATAAATCAAAATGAGGTTTCACAGCCGCTTGAGCCAGAAAAATATGAGACTGATGAAATTAGTGATAATAAGCTAAGTCAGGTAGAATTGCAGAATAAACGCAAATTTGCACTACTTTCAATGGTAGTTGGAAACAAGCACGACCTAGCAGGCAGCTTTAATAAATATGCTATGCAACTGCTTTTGTCAGTTTACAAATATCCGTTAAGATATGTGGCGGATGATATTGGCGATGTGATTTTATTTAAAACACCGGCAGGATTTAAGATAATGGACACAGTGCAGTTTTTGGCAGGCGATATGAAGGTTCCAAAATTTAAAGCATTAGCAGTACAAGAACTAAATGGGAAAGCGGGATTGTTATTTTATGAAGCAACAGATACGACGATAGATGCATTTATGGACTTTTCACAAAAATCAGAAAGCAGCTTTACAAAGTGGGCAAAAACAGGCATGCGTCTGAGTAAGGGGTGTGACAGGTGGAATCTTGTTAGATTAATTCATAGTATAAAAGATCAGAAAGCTAAGAAAAGATTGTTTTCTCTTTTCGATGTACCATTTTTAGATTACTGGAAGTTAGACAGAGCTATAAGTTATTGTCTGGATAAGTTTCCAGAGTTTAAAGATGTTATGCAAGGCGATGATGTAATTGAAAAATTGTTAATAATGTCTAAATATACACATATTGAAAGTAGAACTGTATTTTTACTTAGATTCTTAGAGGGTTATTTAGGACAAAAAGTTAACAATTCTATAAGAGATTTAAAGAAGATTGATTGTAGTAAGATAATAGTGAATATAGATGGCAAACGACAGATAATTGACTTAAGAAGTTTTATTGCAGGCATAACTGCTTACAAAGAACTGTACGGGACTAGATTGAAAATTCAAATAGAAAATAATGACGAAATTTGTGTAATTGCTTGAAATTAGTAAGAACTCCTAGACAGTGTTTAAAAAAATGCTGTCTAGGAGGTTTTATATGTATAGGGATGATTTATTCTACGAAGCGGTTAATGAAGTTAATGAGAAAAGAAAATTAGAGTTAGCTTACGATGTTTACTTTGCTAATCTGGGAATAACCGTTGAAATGATGAATTCATTACATGTAAGAAGTAGCTTGCGCGACGATTTTCTACAAGTTGCCTATCTTGCAATGGTTAAGAGCATACAAAGTTATGATAAGACGTCCGGGTTTTCAACGCTCTCTTATTATCGTATGTGTGTGAAGCATGAAGGTTACTTATTATGGCGTAAGTACATGAATGAATATTTAGAAGAAGAGAGTAGTTTAGATGCCGAATTATTAAAATCGGGAAATTATAAAAAAATGTACTCGATAGATGATGGTGTGATAAAACTGTTCATGAATGAATTTTTATGGGAGAGATTACATATCATCTTGTCGGAAGAGGATGCTACAATAGTCGAATTGAGATACTTAGAGAAGCAGACACTTAAAAAGATAGGAGAAATCTACGGAATAAGTGCTGAGAGAGTGAGACAGAGATTAATACTGTCTTACAATAAAATGAAAGTAGATCAGGGAGTAAGAGAAGTAGCATGTTTCTATAATTACAAAGTTTAGTGAAAGGATCGCAATTCTGCGATCCTTTTTCAATTTAAGAAAGAGAGGATAAGACTTTGACAAGAAAAGCAACAGGTTTTGACAGGTTACATGAAAAAGAGGCAAAGGAAGCGGCAAAGGCAGAAATGGAGTACAAAAGCGGGCAGAAGAACCTTAGTGAAGTTAGGGAAACTGCTCAACTGTTAGCAACATCTGCTTTGCGGGATGATTTAGTTTACCAGATTAACAATGGTAAGGAACTTGATTTTACTCCAAGAGTAAAGAGCCTTTTTAAAAAGCAGATCGATGATTTAATAAACCATAATGTAGTAAAGCTCGTAAAGGGTAATTACAAGTGCCTTACCTGCGGTGAAAAAGCAAAAAAGGGTGATGTGATGCTGTGTGAAACAGACGGAAGTTCAAACGCTGTTTGTTTTGATTGTTTAACAAATAAGAACACATACAAAAGTGATAGTGGACTTGAATTTATTAAGGTACTCTAAATCGAAAATAGATCAAAACTTTAGAAAGTAAAAGTGTGGAGGTAGGGAATATGGTAGGGATTAAGTCTTACAGTGAGGATTCATTAGTAACCGACTTAACAGGTGAAATTGTTGAACCGGGTAAAAAGTTTCCTTATGTTGCATTGAAAAAAGGAGATATTATCAGTATTACAGAACCGTGTTCTGATGGAATTACTTACGCAGATGAGTTAACAAGTAATTCAAAAAATGCAGCAACGAGATTGCTTAAAACATACAAAAAAGGTAAAAGATCAGCAACAGTAGTTTACGTTGGTGAGAACTACGCTACAATTAGACTTACAGATTGTAGAAACGGCAACTGTGGTTGTGATTGGAATGTTGCACTTAATTCAGGGGAGTTCAAAGGAGTTTACTTACTTCGGAGGAGTGCATAATGGTACGGTATGCAGCGGCCTTTGACAATGATGAATCAGAGTTGAGTAGCGCATTACTCAGATATGCTGATATAAAAAAGTTGTGGGATCGAAGCTCAGTAGTTTTACGGAGATTTTTAGTTTCACAATTTTATGAGGTGAATGGTAGTCTGGATATTGATGTGCTTAGAGGTAATGTAGTTGGTCCGATACTTAACTATTTGGAGAAAGGTTGTACGGATATCGAAGTGGTAGAGATGTCGGAGTTTGACTTTAAAAACTACAAATACTTTGATGGTTCACTAAATGAGTTTCAGAGCTTTTGTGAAGAAAATCAGTTGGATAGTGAGGTTCCAGATTTTATTAGAGAAACGGCATTGCGAAATAAGTATGGAAAGCTCGATGTCTGTGCAAGCCTTGCAAGGCTTGAAAGAGAGTACGCAGATTATGTACCAGATTGGGCAGTAAGCTACACTGATACTATAGATTACTTCAAAAGATTAGGTAAACTGAAAAGCGTAGTTCAGTACAAATGGGCAAGAAAAGCCTTGGCTATGGTGAGCAGGGAAGATCTTGAGCTACTGGAGGATATCGGTGATGTATTTGTGCGGCTTGCTTTAGGTGGGAAAGGACTATTTGTTTTTAATCCTGGGAATGTGGTAGGTGTTACAGTTATTCTGAAGGAGAAGACACTTTGGTTTCCGAGTTATGAATGGAAATTAGTACGTGAGGTGATACAGAGTAGAGACTTTACTTTTTCAGTGAAAGAGATTAGAGGAGCTAGTAGCTTGATTATTGCAGAAAAAGGTAAAGAAATAATTCCTGTATGGATAGCTCTGAATAAAGATGCGGTCGATCCGGTAAAGGAGTACTTAGATTACGTTAACAGTGAACTTGGTACAAAATTTGATTTTGTACCAGAGAATTACTATACAGGTCTTTATTGTGCTATTAGTAATGTGATGTTACATAGATCGGATTGGCTGATATACTTAAAACTTTTTCCATTGTTAAAAGGATTGAAAATAAGAGCAGGGTGTTCTTTGCCACAGGCAATACTTAACAATTTTCCTAAACTGCAGTTAAAGGAAGATCGTAATCTTGCAATAGCAAAAGTTATGGTAGCTGAAAAAGAAAAGTCAGTAATACTGGCATACTTAGATGGAAGCTTAAAGGAGGCAGAGAAAGCAGGTGAACAAGTAAATGTTTGGGAGCAGAGTAAGGAGTGTAAGTCAGTTAGGGATCTTACTGATGTTGGTAGCGTTGTTGACTGGTTGCGGAGTAAACAACAAAGGCAGTGAAGAAGCTGCAGATGGCTCTGACGAAATAGAATATGGTGAAGTGATTGAATGGATAAAATCGACCGAAAGTGTTGATGAAAAGCAAGACAGTCCAATTTACGATGTGGATAGTAGTCTGCCATTGCTCTATGATGGAAAGAATTTTGGAACAGTGAAGATCAACTGGATTCAGAAAATCAATATTCCAGATTTCTATAATGCGGCAGCGAGTACGGCTGGGATAGATTACAGTTACACAATTAATTTACATGTTAACTTTAATTCGTTGGATTCTGATAGACAAGTAATACTCACATTTACATCAGCTATGAAAGATAAAAATAATACAGTAGTTGGTAAAGAGTGCAGTGTTGGTTGGACAGGATTTGCAAAAACAGCACAGCTGTATGATGAAACGACAGAGGCAGATGTTGAAATTGGTTTGCAACCTGAAAAGTCTGTAGAAGATACAGACACATTGGAATTGGGGATAAAAGACAATAAAGGCAGAGTATACGATACGATAGAGCTAAATGCTGAGAGTTTGCAAAATGCAGAAGAAGTAAACACTTCAATAGCTACAGACAGTAAATCTATTGAATCGGTGAATGGGGCAGTTGTGTCAGTTGGTGTAGATGATGTGACAATTAACACAGTAAAGAATAGTCAAGATGAGGTAGAAGGGAAGTACTATGATTTGGATTGTAGTGTGAGATACGATAGTGCACCGACCAATCAGAGGGAAGACGCGATGTTTGATTCATCTGATAATAACAGATTGAGAACAAAGGTTGTTTTCGGAGTAGTTTCAGATGTGGATGATACAATAGGTTATGATAGTTTTCCAGATGTGACAAGGCAGGTGTACAGTGATGATGATTTCTACTTTGATAATTATGTAGAGACAAAATTCAAGAAAATAGATCCCGGTCAGACTTTTACATTTACAACCAATAGAGAAGTGCCAGCAACAACAGGATCACCAAAATACGTACGGGTTCAATTTGAATTTCCTGAAGAAGCAAATTCAAGAAGTCTTGAAGAGATGCGGTATTTTAATGGAAGATTCTGTGTGATACAGAAAGAAATTACTACGAGACAACTTCAACCAACTCCTGAGAATGAATAGAAAGGTTGTGGTTAAGTAGATGAAAAAGAAATTGATGATAGGAATAATAGTAGCAATTAGTATGTCTGCTATTGGGTGTGGAAAGGACGTAAACAAATTACAGGCTGATGAAGCAATACAAAAATATTTAGAAAGTGATTCCGGTGATGATCTTTTAAATAAAATAAAAAAGAAGGCAGTAATTGCTGATTTTGAAGGTGAAGAAGGTACTTACGAGGTTAGTCTGAATGTCCCGGATCTTGATACAATGACAAATATTGCTAAAAACGATTCAACCGGATTTTGCTCAGAGTACCAAATGCTGAAATTGGAAAAGTGTACAGATGAAGAATCCAAGCAATTTGTTAAGCAGTACTTTGCCAAGATTTTAGGAACAACGAGTTGTGGGACAAAACAGGTGACACTGAAAGTAAATGGTGAGAATGTAGATGCATCAGAGCTTGAAAAATATGTGCTGACGTATGATTACGATGGCGTTTTGAGTGGCTTGTACTCAGATAGTTCTACAGTGGAAATTGGGAACTTGGATACAGAGCTTGCTCAAGATTCCATTAAGATGATCAAGACGTCAGATACATTTATGTTTACGAAAGATAAAAAGACATTTCAGGTATCAAATGTCGTGGTAAAAGAAGGGTCAGATGCTGTGCAAGAAATTAATAAATTAAGCACAGCTAATAACTTCAAAAAAGGCGAAGGTAAATGCTATTATTTAACGTACGATATAACTAACCTAGCAAGTGAAAGTTGTTTGATAAAGAATGGATTTGCAATGGTAAGTGATGGTACTGTAATAGAGTTAAAATCAGATGTTACGGGATTGAAGATAGTTAACAAGATTGATTCAGGTGAAACAAAACAATTTTCGTGTTTTGTAGCGGGACCTGACAATAGTGAACTGTATTGGTTGAGTACCAGAAACGGTAAAGGTACCAATGGGAGTTATACTTTTAATGTTGTACTGTAGTAAGTGAAGTCACTTGTTATAATGTACAACAAGTGACTTCACTAATACGGTTGGAGGTATAACTATGAGCGAGAAGATTTTAATTTATGTGGATGCTGAAAATTGTTCAGTTGCAAAATTCGATCAGTTTGTCGAGGAGAGTAGCAAGGATTTTGATTGCCATGAATATGTCGTGATTGGCAAGTTTTATGGCAATCATAGTGTTCTTGGGGAAATTGCTGTAAGATGTATGCAGGAAGGTTATGAGTACGTAGATACTTTTATGATGAATACATCGAACAAGAATGTAACAGATATGAAAATAGTTGTGGATTGTATAACGGATGTTACAACCGTTTACAAAAATGAAGTCGAGATAGTATACGTGGTGTCATCAGATCATGATTTTATGCCATTAGCTTACAAGTTAAAGAGTTTAAAGTGTAAAGTGGTGATGCCATTTTTGAGTGAGTCATTGGCTTATAAAACGTGTACTGATTTGTCAAAGTTTTTAACTGACAATGGATACGATAGGATAGTCCGAGATAGAATTATGGATAAACCATACGATATAATCAAGGATTTAGCTGGAAATGATTTTAATGATGAAATAATAGAATCATTTATCAACAAGAAGAAGAAAAAGATTGCTTATTATTTAGCAGATTTACTTGGGTTAGATGTTGCTAATGATGTGCTAAAAATAGATGCAATGGAAGTTTCATATGAGGCAATACGCAAAATAGTAGATTTGGGAAAAATAAAAAATATTGCATTATTTCAAATCTATACAAGCAAAATGTATGGGTTATTGTTACCAATGCGTACAACAGAAAGTTTACTTGGAGGTGAATGTGATTGGCAAGAGCAACAGGTTTCGATAGTTTAAAAAATGAAGAGAACAAAGAAATAAAATCTGAAAAAATGGATAGGGATGTTGTAGAGATCAAAAAGGCTGTTGGATTTGGTGATAGTACAGAAGAGAGTAGTCAACCAGTCGAGAAAGCTATAAAGCAGAAAGAAGTAAGTTGTGAGAATGTAGAAGAAGATGTAGAAGAGGATGCAGAAGAGGTTGTAAGGCTTGCAACACTTTCTATGCAGGAATCAAGAAAATTAAGAGATAAATACAAAAATGAAGAACACACAGTCGAAGATGCTGTGAAAGAGGAAGAAAATTCCAAAGCAGAGGAAGAAGATTTCAAAGCAAAAGAAGAGGCTCTGGAAGCAACAAAAGAAGTGACTCTGAAAGCAGATAAAGATCATTCAGTGATTAACGAAATAATAGAAGATTCTGATAATAGCAATAGTGGTAGATTAAGTTCACTGTGGAAGAAATTCTCTGCCGCAGCTAATGAATTTAATGAGCATCCTCTCAGGGTTTCTTCCAGAGTACTTGGTACAATGATTGCGAGTAGATTTAGAAAGCGCGGACTTAAAAAAATTAAGAAGCGAGGTGCAGAAATAATTTCAGGTGATTTCACATTAATAAAGTCTGGTAATACATTGTTAGTGTGGAAATACAATGGAGCAAATGCAAATGTGGTTGTTCCTGCGACTGTAGGAAATCTGCCTGTGATAGCGATACATCCAAATGCGTTTACAAATAATTTACTGAGTGGTGGACCACTTATGTCATTTTCTACTAGATCTATTGCAGCAGTACTTAAAGGTAATACACTGGAAAGTGTGAATACTTTTGACTTAGCAAATAGCATGTCAGGTATAAAATCAGTAAAGTTACCAAACACTCTTCGATCGATTTACGAGGGAACATTTTCATGGTGTAAATCAATCGAAGAAATAGTAGTACCTGAGAGTGTTGTTTCATGCTCAGTGATGGCATTTAGTTTAAGTGGTGTGAAACGAATAATTTTCAATGGTAGTATACCGTCTAATTTCAAGCCAGACAAGTTTAATGGGGAAATTTGGAGTAGGTATGAAAAGTAGATGGGCAGATTATTGTATTGCTTTTGTACTTGGGTGCTTAGCATTTTTGCTTTGCGATACAGGTAGCATTGGATACGAAAAAGATGTGATTGCAAAAAACGATGCACATGTAGTTGAGTTAAAAAATGTGAAAGCGCCTGAGTACAAAGAAGACTTTGCTACATTAGATGTTGGTGACAAAAGCTTGATAGTTTACTGGGCTATCGGAATTTCCAATGCTTCCAATTTTATGTGGTATAACTCAGGGTATCCGGGATTTGATTACCCAATGGTTATTGAGATTTGTAAAGAATCTATCAATTACTTTAAGGATGAGAATTATGTGAATTTGACAACTCAGTGGGGGAATTATTCATACAAGAAGATACTAGATGGGTTTGCCTACAAAGAAAGTGATAATTTGGTTGACAAGAATACTGGTAATCCAGTGATTAATTTTGGAAAGATAGGAGAGGATCTAGTAGTCTGGGATAAGACTTCACAAATATATTATGTTTATGAGAAAAAGAAAGGTACGACGATTCAAATTTAGTGTAGTAGTGGTGGCAGTAGTAGCAGTAGTTGGTATGACTATGGCATACCTATTTCCATTAAATGTTGTCGATGGTAGATCAATGTTACCAACGCTTTGTCCAGGAGATGTAATTCTGACTAGCAGATTATCGAAGGTGAACAGAGGAGATATTGTAGTTGGTTTTCTTAATTACGATACAAAAAAAGAATTAGTAGTTAAAAGGGTATTGGCAGTTGAAGGAGATACCATAGAGATTCAAAAAGATAAAGTGATTGTTAATGATAGGATAGTTTACGAAGATTACACACTTGATGCAACAATGAAACAGACAATGAAAGAGACAACAGTGGAGACTGGAAAGTTATTTGTACTTGGTGATAATAGAAATGACAGTTGTGATAGCAGAAGCGCAGGGTGTATGAGCGCAGATGAGTGTATAGGGGTAGTGAAAAGAGTGATTAGTACAGCACACTAGGTGTTGGGCATAAGCCTAATAAACTAGGAGGTGATTGTATGAGTCAATCAAAATACTATAACAACTTGGATCTGGATCTGTACACAGAAATGCTATACCTGGTGAATGGAGAGAATAGCTTTGGGTTAGTGCGAGAGGATTACCCTGTAGGTATGCTGCACACAGAATTTTGTAATTGCTTGAGCAATTTTGAGAAATACTCTGTTTTAGAGAAACGGGCGATTGCATTGGCAGTAATGGGAACTGAATTTGAAACTGAAGAGATGAACAACGCTGTACTTGATATGGCTGTTAATGGGAATGATGTAATTGCAAGAATCGCATACGTGAGATCAAGATTTGCAATTCCAGAGTTTAGGCAAAAGATAATTCAGTTAATTTTGAACACGAAATACAAAACAATCGAAGATGTTGTATTGACTGTGCTTTCTATTGATCCGGACAATACATTTGGTAGTGAGGCTTTACTAATTCAGTTGATCGAAGAACTGAAAGGTAACACTGATTTTATTGTTGCTAATAAAAGTTGTTTTAAACTGTTATTAGATTGGAATGAGAAATCAACAATGAAAGTAGATTTGCTTGTTCTATTGAATACTGCAATTGCTAATGTTCCTGACAGTGATTCCGCAATAGTTGGCGAACTTTTATGGCATGGTTTTCTGTACAAGGATGTATTGCGAATTGCAGTGACAATGAGAAAATACGATAAGCGTTACACACGTGGTTATAGGAAAACTGAGAAAGCAGAGAATAATTTAAAAGTTGAGTTGGCACAATCATTTAAAGCTTGGAGTGATAGTGAAAAGGAATTGATCAGAGAATTCAGAACGCTTGATAGTAGGATATTTGCCACAAAAAATTATGTGTGGTTTCATGATAATATTGAATTTAGACTGCCGGAGTTACAGCTTAATTTGAAAGATAAGCGTTCAATATTTAAAAAGGTAGAGTGCCTTACCGATTTAGAAAGATGTGTGCTTGCAATAAAAAATGATTTAAATAGGGATCAAGCAGGAGTTTTGGGTATAAAGTTTTCAGAATGGAGTAAATATGCACAAACCCTTTTTGATTGTTACAATTATGATGGATCATTAAAGCCGGCTGATAGTACATTTTTACTGAATAGTGTTGAATACAAAGATCTTACAGATAGTCCGGAAGATTATAAAATTCTTGCAGCAATGATTGAAATGAATAGTCTTCCAACGAGTGAATACACAGCTGATTTAGCAAATAGAATTTTACCATACTCACAGGAAAGCTATTTGAGTATTATGGAATTTCTTTACGATAGTGATGAACTAACACCTGAACAGATACAAGAGTACGAAGAGCTATACTATGCGAGTGATAGTGCTGAGTATGACTATGATGCCAAACTTGCCTTTTACGATGAAAAAGGTAGTAGCAGTGAAAGTAGCTTGGGATCAAGAGCTATTTGGCAATTACTAAATGAGACAGTTGAAGATAAACAGCAAGTTTATGATGTTTTAAAAAATACAAAAATTCATCAGTACGATGTGGAAAAATTTATTAGAGCAGGAAGAGTGCTTACTTCTCTGGTAAAGTACGAAAAATTCACAACAGAGAAGGATGAAGAAACAACACAGATGCTAAATCTTGCAAGTAATACAAGATTTAGAGATTTTACTGGTTTGACACTGAAGCAATGCTACAATGGATTGAATACGGCAGCAAAGTTGCAATATGCATATAATAATGTGGTGTATGGACAGCGAGAAGTTTATGAAAATGTTATGCCTAATGTTATGAGAGATTGGGTATTGACTGGATCACCCATAGCCACAATGAGAGAGAAAGTATCAATAAGTAGTGCTTTGGGATTAACAAAAGATCAAGAAGAAGAATGGCTTTCAAAAATAACAAAAGATATGTATGATGCAAACAGTGTTACCTGTATGAGTTTGACAATCGGGAGATTAGATAACGAACTTTGTGTACTGGCAAGTATTGGGGTTATAAATCTGGAAGGCGAAAAGACAGGTGGTATTGAATTGCCCGTTTGGGTATTAGATGATACTGGGATACAAAAGGATGTTGTGGTAACTGGCTTGGCTTTTGGAAATCCAATGAGTGTACAAGGGTTGCCAGAGATTTATTGTGATACAAAAATACAGTTAACACTTAGAAAAGTTAACTAACAAACTATTGACTACTATTTATGAAGTGCTGTAAAATAGTAGTCAATTTTTTATTTTTATTGGGGGTCTTATGAACACAAGATATATCGAATTGAAGATTAATGAATTGATAGAAATGGGTTTAGTAAAGCGTAGTATAAAACCATATTTATTACAGAATTTAGAGAAAGTTTCTGAAATGTGTAGGGCAAAAGAAATAACACCCAGAACACCAAATTTTATGAATAAGCTTGCAGATGTCTGCAATACAGTAGGTGTAATTGTGTCATACTCTTTTAAAGAGGCAATGAAGAAAAATGGCTGTACTGATGCCGAACAATTTATGAATGAGTATTGGTTTCAGTCAGTACATATTTCAAATGAAAATAAAAGTGCATGCACATTAAAACTTAGTGATTTGTACAAGATTTGTGGCAGTGTGGAATTTTTTGATACATGCACTGATAAGGGACCAGAAGATTACTTACATGGAAATTTCACAGATGATGAATTAGGGATGCTACTGAATGTAGCAGAAGGTTTAGATGTCGAGTATGTACTGGATAGTTTGCCAGATGATGAAACACAAAATGAAGTAGAAAAAGTAAAGACATCAGTAGTGAGTGATGAAAAGATCAATGATGATGCTGTAGATGTCAATGCTACTAATAAGCATGGGGCTGTCTTAGAAGAGGTTTCTCGAATGTTTGATGAAATTACATCAGCCGATACAATTCGTACACAATCAGAGATAATTAATGAATTAAATGAAGAGACTGAGACAGCCTTAAATGAATTGTATAAAAAAATGATTGGTAATGCTTTTTGTGGTAAAAGAGAGACAATAGCAACAGCAGATGAGTTAGTAGATGCAGAGCAAATAGCAGAGTTTCTTGAAAAGCAAGGATTTACAGTACAGTGCGATGATATGGTAGTGGTGAAGACTACAGTAAAGTGTGAGATTAATGAAGGCTACAAAGAATCCGATTTGCAAAAAATGGCAGAGTTGCCAAATGCCGTTAATTTGGCAGTTATAGCAGATTGCTGTAAATACTGTATTAAACCTGCAATCTTGAAAAAAGTTATAGCAGATGTGATCGATGCTCTTTACAGAGTTACGATAAAAGATACAAGAATTGTAATGCAAAAGGTTGAGACTATTACAGATGCATACAGTGAGCTGTACGCTGCGTTGATTAGCAAGGGATTTAGTGTGGCAAACTATCAATGTTATTTTGTGATAAGGTGGTGATTTTTATGCAATGTAATCTGGTTAGTGTACTTGCTGAAAAGACAAGAACGGCTTTTCAGAGATTAGGTATTTGTTGTTGTGTGAGTTTACTGCTATTAACATTGACACAACTTTTAGTTAGTAAAATTATTGCAATTCTTTGGGCTGTAAGTGTTTTTATAATGGTTTGGTTTGCAATAGCGAATGTTTATTTCTTTTTGGTTGGACTGCTGGTCTGTTTTACCAATTTTGGATGGAAAAATAAAATGCCATCTAAATCTGTAAAAAGAGCACTTAAACTGAGTACAGATTGTAAATGCAGATACTGGCATGTACCTTTTTGTGGGTATTACTATGACGAAGAAGGGATTGGAAAATAATGAAAATTAAAGAATTGACAGATGGTTGGAGAGGTGATTTTAGAGCACTTGTAGCTTCTATTACTACGAAGCTAAAAAAGAATGGTGATGAGTACTACGATGTAGTGCTGATGGATAGTTCAGGAACTATTACTATGAAAGTTTGGGAACCATGTACGTTTAAGATATTAGTAAATCAAGTGGTGGAGGTAAAAGGTGCTACAGTGCAAGAATACAATGGTGTCTTGCAGATGGCAGGGAAGTCCTTCAGTGTGTGCGAAGATGCAAAACCAGAAGACTTTTTGCAAAGATCTGAATTTACGACTGAATCAATGTGGAAGGCTTTAGACACAGTGCTCAATAAGGTTGATGATAAATACTGTAAAGAATTGATACAGGCTGTAAGAACAGATACAGATTTTGTAGAAAGATTCAGTAAGCATGGCGCAGGTAAGAAGGTGCATGGAGCATACATTGGTGGATTACTGGAACATACATTAAGGGTAGTTCAGATAGCATACAAGATAGCTTTGGTTTACGGAAATCTGAATACAGACTTGATAATCACATCAGCATTTTTTCATGATATAGGTAAGTTAAGGGAATTTTCAGAATTGCCAGCCAGTGAATATGGTGATGAAGGAAATTACTTAGGACATCTTGCAATAGGTGTCTTGGAAATAGAAAAACTGACAGCCAAAATACCAGATTTCCCAGAGGATGTAAAATTAAAAATTATGCATTGTATAGCATCCCATCATGGAAAACTTGAATTTGGTGCAATAAAATTACCAGCTATTCCTGAAGCTTTTGTGGTGAGCGAAGCAGATATGATTGATAGCAGATTAAATATTTTTGGTGAGAATACTATACAGGGAAAGTGGTCTGAAAATAATTTTCTGTTAGGTACTGCAATTCATTCCGGAGGATTTGAATATGAACAGTAAAAATTTAATCTTAGAGGAGAGGAAAAAATGAAGCCCATTTTTGACAGAGATTGTATTCAGGTTGGGTGGTATGAACCATGTGACAAGAATGTTTTTGATAAAGAAATGCATTGGGTTGCATTTGTGGATAATGAGTATCTTTACTCTACATCTTTCAAATGGTTGGGTGTCATGATTGATGGAATTTTTGTTGATAAGAGTGGTGATCCAGTTTGTTGGTTGGAAGGAGGAAGTCTAAAGGGAGTATATAATTTGACTCCACCGGTGACATTTCCGGCAACGCATTTACGACCATTAACACCACTTCGTGAATTTACACCATTACGACCATTAACACCACTTCGTGAATTTACATCATTACGCGATTGGTCACCATTAAACTGGGATGAGTACATAAATCCTAAATAAGTGCTATAAAGCTCGAGTAAGTTGATTTTGTGACAACAGACTTGAGCTTTATTTTATTTTAATCAGCATTCCTTTAGCTGTAATACATTCCGGGGGATTTGAATATGAACAATAAAAATTTAATCTTCATAGATTCTTCTGCAATACTGAATGAGATAGGCGAAAGTGTAACGGAGAAGATGCAGCAATACTGTGAAGATAATAATATCTGTGTATTTAACAAAAACAAGAAAGTACCTAAGAGGTGGGGCGGTTACTTATTTCCATTAAAATTAAGAAAATACACAAAAGAGGAAGTAGCAGCGTTTCATAAAGAGATAGCAAAGTTTTGTACAGATGAGAGATTAAGGGAGGTAGCAGATAGGTGTTATAAGGATACAAGACGTTTACGTAGAAAAGGAAAAGAAGTCAATGTTTGTGTTGGATTAGTGAAAGCGTGTAGAGATGTGAAGCATGCTGGTATTTTAATAGTATGGGAAAGGTAAATAAATGAGTGAGATTTGTAAATTGCCGGAGTGGGATGTTGTAAGTATCTCAAATGATGGAGAGGCAGTAATGGCTTCTGTTCTTGGTGAAGATCTTGTAATAGCAAAAGCAAGATCATTTACTAAAGTGGCTGATATGAAGAAAGTGAGATCAGCATATATCGATGCATTAAAGAGAGAAACTGAGGTTGGAAGTCTGTCTGTAGATGATTCAATCACAGTTGATGGACAAAATTGGTCAACACATTTTATTCAGATAGATCAGGGAGATGTGGAGTGTATTTTGTATGCGGACACATGTACTGTTGAGGATATTAATGTGTTAGAGATACAATTTTCTAGTCTTGAACAATACTTAGGATTTAAACCAAAGTTAGCTGAATTAGTAGCGGCTATTAATTTTCACGCTCTGCGCCGTGAATACGGAAGGATAGAGTACTTGGGTGTTGAGGTGAATGCAATCGCTGTTTCTAATTTAGTTTACGGTGGGTCAAATTCTGAGAACGTAATGTTTTTTACTGGAAAGAATCGATATATCACAGTAAGCGTTTCACCAGAATCGCACGGAAGTGCCCTGCAAAGGGAATTAGAGAAGAATAGATTAGAAAGTGTCACATCCAGAATGGTTGATGGAATTTTGTATACGAAATACTATGTACATAATAAAGCTGGGAAAGTAACCGGTATTCTCGAATTTGGTACGATAGAGAAGGATGGTGTCAGTATTGAAGTATTTGGGTACAGTAAAAGTGAATTGGATACATTTATAGTTAACGATATAAATTTGACGATAGGGGGTGTGGTGAGCAGTGCTAAGACGGAATAGACGATACAATAGGGATGATCGGTACAGTAGGAGAGAGTACGACCGTAGGGAAGATAGATACGATAGGAGAGAGTACGACCGTAGGGATGATCGGTACAGTAAGAGGGAGTACGACCGTAGGGAAGATAGATACGATAGAAGAGAGTACGACAGGTACGAGGACGATAGAAGGTACAGACATGGTAGGTACGAGGACGAAGATTACGACTACAATCCACATGATACCATAACAGGTAGATTAATCGAAGGTATTTCAAACGCTTTTACGTCTAAGAAGAAGAAGGCAGTGAAGTGCGAAAATGTTACATTTGATTCCGCTAAAAAAACTGGTTCCTATAAAAATCTGAAAACGGGTGAGGTGGTAAAATGTGAAGATCCTTGATTTGGTTCAGATGTTTACACTGTTAGAGGATATTGAGAGATATGATGTAAGCACCTTTAGACATTGTGTACGTGTAAATTCTTTAGCAATGCAAATAGCAGACAACTTGGGGTTGGGTGAGACAGAAAAGCAGGATCTTTTTGTAGCAGCACTTTTGCATGATTATGGAAAGATTTTTATTCCTAAAAATCTTCTTTTTAAGTGTTCAAGAATGTCTAAATATGAATATGAAATAGCAAAGTTACATGTAACTTTGGGTACGGAATTTTTGAATGAATATGATTTTATTTCAAGTGAATCAATGGATGGTATTTCACAACATCATGAAAGACTTGATGGGTCAGGATATCCAAAGGGTACAAAAGATATAAAAATACTAGGGAGAATACTAGGTGTAGCAGATGTTTTTGATGCTTTAACAAATGATAGATGCTATAAAGGGCCTTGCTCTGTAAAATACTCATGCGATGTAATACGTAAAGATGGAGGAATAAAATTTGATGAAAAAGTCATTGACAGTCTTGAGACTGTCGTCACTTCTAATCACATTATCGATGACAGTATGTTCACCATTATCAGAGAGAAGCATAATTAATGCAGCACCTGTGAGTGGTGTGACAGAAGCAGTAGCAGAAATTTACGAAGCAACTAATGAAACAAATGAGAAAGGGAAAGTAATTGGCGCCACGAAGGATAGCACAATCTATGAAGATAAAGCGTGCACAAAAGTAGAAAACAGAGTGTACACAAATCAGATTGTTCGAGCATTGGAATTAGATCCAAATACTAATATTTACACAATACAGTACGGAAGTGATGTAGCTTACGTAAAAGCAGAAGATTTTGTAAGTGGTGATAAGCTTCTGAAATATGTGGTAGATAATCCAAATTGGTTTAAACGAAATGCGGTGATCACAGAAGATACTACAGCTTACGACTGGGTAACAGGTGGTAGTGCAGGCACTATAAAAAGTGGTGAAAAATATCAGATCTCTTCAGAAAGTGATAATTACTACACAGTGATCAGCACTAGTCTTGATAATGATGATAATGAAGTAAATACATTAATCAATGTTGGTAAAGACAGCGCCAGATTAGAATACGATATAAGAGTAACTTCATACAGTGATGGTGATACAAAGGTAAGCACTGAGTCATTAGATGTGGTTGAACTTGCGTGTAGTTTAGTAGGGACATCATACGTTTGGGGTGGAACAGATCCTGCCACAGGTGTTGATTGTTCGGGATTTGTACAATACGTTTATAAACAGTTTGGATATAGTTTACCAAGATGTTCTTGGCAACAGGCAGAGATAGGAACGAGAGTAAGTTTTGATGATTTAAAACCAGGAGATTTAATTTTCTATCAGAGGGGCTCAAGGATTGGGCATGTAACTATGTATATTGGGGATGATCAGTGCGTGCAGGCTAGGAGTAGACATTATGGTGTATGCATAACGCCTTATGATTACTCAACGCCATTGTACGCTGTAAGAATTTTAAAATAAGGTGGTACAGGATATGAGGAAGAATGTTGCAGTTATAGTTACTGTGGTGTTAGCAGCATCACTGGCGACTACCACGGGGTACACGTGGTATAAGTACAAAGAGTTGAAAGCTGTGGATACAGAAAATGTTCAGACACTACAGCAGCAACTTTTAAGCAGAACAAGGAGCGGTTACTTGGCATTGACAAATATAAAAGCTGGAGATATCGTTACAGATTCAATGGTAGTTTTCGCATCAAATATAGTCTCAGATGTCACACAGGATAGATTTATAAATGCTGATGATATCGGTAAAACGGCAGCTACCAATATTGAAGCAGGTATGCCTGTTTACAAAAGTAATGTCACAGATGAGTCTCCAGATGCATTAAGGGAGCGTGAGTGCTCATTTATTTGGTTAAATTCAAATCTAAAAGATTATGATTTTGTGGATGTACGAATTCTTTTTCCAAATGGAGAGGATTATATAGTGGCAGCAAAGAAATCAATCTACGACACAAGAATACAGGTCAATGATGTATTCTTGCGTTTGACAGAAGAGGAAATTCAGCTTTTAGATGCAGCAATTGTAGATGCGAATATGCACAATGCTAAAATTTACGTAACAAAATATGTTAATCCGGAAATACAGGAAGCTTCTGAAGTTTCATACAGTCCGAGCAGCGATGTAATGCGAGTGATTGCAAATGATCCTAATATTGTGGATGTAAGTGCAAGCGCTTTAGCGGTTGATGCTCGTGCAGCAATGGATAAGCGTATGCAGCTTTTTGAAGAAGCGTACCCATCTTTTACATTGGATGAAAATGCAGGAACAAACTCAAATTATGATGAGCAATTTTTTAATGCAGAAAGTGAGGTAGTACAGTAGTGGCAAAAACATTAGGATTTGTTGGAATTGAAAGCTATGATGTGATGCTTACTTTGACCGCACTTTTAAAAGAGTTAGGGTTGAGTGTAGCATTACAAGATTTATCATACGATAAAAGCTTGGTGTACTCAATTCCAGGATTAAATGACTGTGATGGTAGCAAAGTCTGTGAATGGCATGATTGCTTGGTTGCTGATGGAGAATATGATTTTCCAGAAACAGATTATTTGCTGATTTACTTCGGAAGAAATCTTAACAATACAGATCAGTGTGATGAAATCTATGCTGTTACGGATCAGCAAAAGCATAATATTGAATTCTTAAAGCAGTTAGAACTAAATGAGGACCAGTACCCTGTCGTAATTTACAGGCACTTTCAAACAAAGATAAAGAAAAGTTATGTGGCATATGAATTACAGTTTCTTGAATTAGAAGAAAATGCTTTGTTAGAGATGCTTGACACAGAGCAAACGATCGAAATGAAAGTTGCTATGCAGTACAATGTTGATAAGTGCATTCGCAAAGTTAGTCAGGATACACTGAATGTTTGTAAGTTTATAGTTGCAACAGACTTTTCAGAAAAGCAAGTGGAATCTGCAGTAAGAGTTGTTAAAAAGTTAGGAATGAGGTAGGAATATGATAGTAGCATTTTGGAGTCCATTTGCTGGATCTTCAACGTCTAGTACATTACTAGCGACAGCAATAGTGACAGCAGCGTCATGCAGAACGAGGTGTTCTGTGATGAGTTTGGGATACGATACAGAAAGTATATTTCCGTATTTTATGCCAAATGAATCATCAGAGTTGCATTTATTTGAAAATACAGGTATAGATGCTCTTTTTAGAACTTCTAAAAATAAAGTTGCTACAGTCCAGGAAGTTGAGGACTGTTCTTTTTCTTTTTTGGAGAATAAGTTAAATGTTTTCACACAATCAAATGTAGCAACAGAAGTACTATACTATGATAATTTAAAAAGTGCAGTAGCAAATGTCTTTGAAGGTTTGAGGAACGCATACGCAGTAAGCTTTGTGGATACAGCTTCAGGAGTAAATAAGTACTCAAAAGAGGTATTAAATTTAGCAGATCTGGTTGTGATTTGTTTACCACAGACGCAATACAAAATTGATAAGTTCTTTAAAGATTACGATTTTAAAGGATCTAACGTGATGTATGCGATTGGTAATTACGACGATCGGCAGAAAACAAAAGCCTTCAAAATAATGATGCAATACACAGTAGGAAAAAAGTGTGGACAGGTGCTTACACTCCCAAATAATCCAGAGTATGCAGACAGTATGAATAACAGGGAAGCGATCAGGTACTTCTTGAGAAATATTGAGTGTACACAGAAAGATCCGAATTATCATTTTATCCAATCAAGTACGAAGATCGCTAAGGATATACTTAAGCGCTGTAAGATAAGTAGTACTGTTGGAGGTGAGTGATAAATGAATGTTGTTTTGATTTTAATACTGATACTTGGTTACATCTTGGTTGTGCACAAGATACTTTTTGGTAAGATGAGGAGTGACCTTGAATCTTTTGAGGAGGATACTTTAGATAAGTACTCAATAGAGTACTTAAAAGATAGTACAGTGCAGCTGCTTGATGACACGCTTCAGACAGATTATTCATCATTGAATCTGAATAAATATGAGCAGTTAAAGTGTGAACGTAACCAGGATAAACTGCGTCAGTGCTTGAAAACATGCTCATGTGGAGATTTACTCGCAAAACAGTACGTAAAAGATTTTATAGCCGATCTTTTACAGAGAAAATTAAATATAACTGAGACTACGATTAATAGTGTAATTCCTTTCACTGAGGAGGATAAACTGTCAGTTATTGATAAGTTTGAAATACTGATTTATCTATACGAACGCAAGTACGATGCAGAAGGATTTTCAATGTTTATACTTGAGAATGGTTTGAATGATCCGCATGGGGATGGTAGTGCGCTTCACTATGTAGTCGTAGATAGTGATATATGTGATGTATTTACGAAGATGCATGATAAAGTTGAGAGTTTATCTTTTTATGATAAGCTCTCAATTTTGACTCAGAGAGTTTATGAGCTGTCCTACGGCTTAGGCGCAATTGATACAATTAGATATATGAATATCGATGGTTTCAATGCAGGTACATCAGGAATCCCGGATACAATGTACTTGGATGGTGAATTAAGTAAGTTAGTGCTTTCACCTATAGACAGTAGCTTGCCATTGTTTTCCTTTAATGCTATTTGGGCAATGTTTCATGGTGTTCAAATTAATTTACGATTTTTGGGATTTGAATCCCAAAAAGAACTTGTTAGAGTTTGTAAACGTATTTACAAATACAATAATCCAGGTGCTCTGGATGCTGCACATCCTAAAATTGTAAACTTTACAAAGGATGGGTGTCGTATTACTGTAGCAAGACCACCTATGGCAGAGTCATGGATGTTTTTCTTACGTAAGTTTGGATCAGCACCACGAACACTGAAAAACAGTTATCCATACAAGGGATTAGAAAAACTTATAGAAACAATTAAGTGGATTGTACTTGGAAATATGAACATAGCTGTAACAGGAGGACAGGGTTGTGGTAAAACATCATTTCTGAAAATGCTTCCTGCATTTATGAGAGCTACAGAAGCCCTGCGAGTACAGGAGATGGCGTTCGAGACAGAGCTTAGAAAGTCATACCCTTACATGAATATTGCAACATTTGCAGAGACGCTGACAGTTTCAGCCGAAGAAGAAATTGAGTTTTCAAGAAAGTCAGATGGTACTGCAAGTATGTTCGGTGAAATTGCACAAGCAGCCGTAGCAGCTTTAGCTATTCAGATGGGACAGGTTGGTGCCGGACAGATTTACTTTACGAACCATGCAATTACAACAAGCGATCTGGTGGAATATTTTCGAGATGCTCTGATAGAGAAATCAGGATACACAAATGAGAAGTTAGTGGAAGAATTAGTTTCGAAAGTAATCAATTTTGACATTCATCTTGTTAATATAGGTGGTAAACGTATTCTGGAGAGAATCACAATGATTGAGCCATTAGTTGGTGCAGAATACCCAGAAGATGTTGATGATGCCCGTAAGGAATACTATTACAGACAGACAGATAGACCTGTCTTCAGGGCGATTGATATCCTGCAGTTTAAGAATGACGAGTTTGTTTACTGTAATAGTTTAAGTAAAGATATGATTACAAAATTAGAACATTCTTTACGCGATTTTGAGATACCGGAGTTTAGAGACTGGATTAAAAGAGTCAAAGCAGATGTAAATGGTGAGGTGATTGAATGTCAGATTACACAATGATGGGTGGAGCAATTGTCCTTGTTGTTTTATTACTTTCTTTACTCCGAAAAAGACGTGAAAAGTCAAAGGTCAAGAATATTGCAATTTTAAAAGATAAGAAAATACATTTTTGGGATAGAATTAATTATAGGGCAGCATTTTTAAAATTGCAAAAAATACCTTTACTTAAAAGGTACTTGTATAATCTATGTAAAATCCTAGAGTCATACTTCCCTGGTGATAAGAACTCAATGCAGAAAGTCTCTGTACTAATCTTGCTAGGATCATCGACTGCATCAGTTTTAATTTTTTCTATTTGTGTTGTTCTGAGCCCTTCTATTTACACAATGCTTTGTAGCTTTGTTGTTATTTACATAGTAAATAAAGAAATCATTGATGGGGTGATAGATAATCTCAATGGAAAAATTATAGGGCAGCTGGATAATTTTGTAGAGTTGCTTCAATTTAATTATGCACAGAGTCATATGATTGATGAGTCCTTGCATGATTCTATTTGTGGTAAAAACAAGATTGTTGAGAAACATGCAAAAGCTATTTTGCAGATACTGAATGCAGATGATCTGGATAGTGCTTTGAGCGTTTACTTGAGAAACACTCAAAATTCGTTTTTGAAAGAGCTGACATGCATTTGTGTGGTAGTATCCGAATACGGAGATTCCGTAAGAAATGGTGAGTCCTGTATGATGCATAATATCGTAAAGTTAAAAAGTAGATTGGGAAATGAATTAAACAATTTACGAAAAATACGATATGCCTTTGCAGCACAGGTAGTACTTTCAATTTTTCCTATATTTTGTTCCATAGCTTTGATTAGTTGGGGAACAAGCACGATACCAGAGTTGGAACCATACCTGAATTCATTTTATGGGTTTACAGTACGTGCACTAGTGCCTGTGCTGACTTTGGTTGTTTACTATGTGATCAAGCGTTTAAAATCACGTGGTGAGGTTGATTTGAATGAGCATACGCTGCTAAATAATATAGCCGCTTTCCCAATTGTACATAGTATTTTGGTACGCTATTACAATAATAACTATGGTAAAAAAATAAAAATGGATAAGGAATTAAAGCGAGTTGGTAGTAAATTGACAACATTTACACTAGCTGTGAAAAGATTTATTTTTGCTGTAGGTGGAATGGCACTTGTATTTATGATAATAGTCGGTATCAACTTTTCAATAAAATACAGGATAACACATGAGATAGTAGGCGATAGTAGCAAATCATCGGCATCATCAGAGGAGGTAAGTGTTGAGATGTTGATGTTGGTACGTGCATACACAGATAAATACTTAAGTGCGGATGTTTTAGGTCTTTACAAGAATGAGACAGGTGCACTGACAGCAGAATACAATGATTCTGTGCAGCAGTGGTTAAAAGATAGAATAACTACAGAATTAACAACTAATCCTGTAGAGATTACAGATGCTCAGGCTTTGAGTGCAGTAAAGCAATACAACACAGAGCATGCCAATACAACAAAGCTTTATCTTGCGTACTTTGGTTCAAATGATGGTTCTATTCGTGAAGAGAACGATGCGATGTATGCAATGGCTGAGGAACAATTAAAGACCTTGTTAGAAACCGCAAAGAAACCGAGTGGAATTGAAATTTCAATACTGAGAGAGAATATTGCGAGCGATGTTGCAGCTAATATAGTGAGCTACAATACCGCACGTTTACAGTGGTTCCATATTTTTATTGTATTGATGAGTTCATTTATAACATTTCAGATTCCATATATTTGGCTGACATTAAATAGGACAGCAACACAGCAGATGATGCAGAATGAGGTTTTACAATTCCAAGCATTGATTCTTATTTTGAGCGCAGAGAAGCGTATTTCCGTTGATGTGATCTTGGATTGGATGCTGAAGTTTTCAGTAGTTTTTAGATCAAGTTTGCATAAATGTGTAGTTCATTTCCCGGAGAGTGAAGAGCAGGCTTTTGAACAGTTGTTGGAAGATGAAACGTTTGAACCATTTCAAAGCTTAGTGAGAAATCTTATGATGTGTGATAATGTTGGTATCGCGCAAGCATTCAGCTCATTGGAAGTTTCACAGAATAACTATATAGAATCTATTCGAATAAGTACTGAGCATAGAATTAATACCAATTCACAGTTGGCTATGCTTCTAGTAATTTTTATGTTTGGATTTGTTATTATGGCCGACACTGCGTACCCATTGATGGCATCTGCTCAAAATTCATTAACTACTACAATGAATGCTATGTCTGATGAATAGAAGATATAGGGGTGAGGTAGATTATGTCAAATGTAATAAATAGATTTTTACTGGTTGCTATTTCAATACTGATAGTAGTGGTTCTGATCACGAAATGGCAGATGATGACCGAAATAGGTTATGATACGCAAAGACAAGAAACTGCTGAAGTTATTACAGCGACGACAGCGATAGAAGCTGAGAAGTCAAAAACAATGCTCGGGTCAGAAGTACGTAACTGGATTAGATATAATGTTGACAGCGAAAAGTACACTATAGAGGTAAAAGCAAGGGATAAGGAGAGAGCCGAGGTTGTCAGAAGTTTTGATGATGTAAAACAATACGACTCAGAAGTTTTTGTAAATGCCGCAAGTACTTACAGCTACAATGTTATAGATGGTGTAGGAAAAAACACAGTTGTATTTACAGAGGAGGTGATGTAGATTGAGCGCGATTGAAGAATATATACTATTTGCAGCTGGACTTTTATTTATTTGTGTAGTAATTAGTTATGCAATTACTTTAAAAGACACAGGAACAAATATAGTTTCAAATGCAAATGAAGTAATGGTAGCAGCAAATACATCAATTAGTGATGGGAAGGTGACAAAATATGATGGTTTGGTGGTGAGTGGTGCAGATGTTACCAACGTGGTTCGTCGGTTTCCAGAAGATGGTGTTCGTGTGGTCGTGCAGACCAAAAATCAGTCAGTTGATCCTGATGATAGTAAAAAGTTGGTGGTCGATGATTTAACGAATACTTATGCAAATTCTAAATTTGCTGATCTGGCTGTAAATGGGTGGAAAGATTATACAAAAATTCCGCAAATAGGGGACAAAGACTATATAAATCCATCGGCTGATTTTCAGTGTTCAGTAACAACAGATACAAGTAGTGGCTACGTGAAAGTGATGACATTTACACAACAGAAAGCAACTAATGTTGCAAAAGCTGTGACAAATAACGAGGTAAATGGTGGTGACGGCGGAGGCAATGGAGGCAATGTGGGTAACGGTCAGTACGAGATTGGTGAAACATCCTTAGCAAGTTTAAATACGGCTTTAGCTACAGTGGCTACTTCATTACAGACAGTTTCAACACAGCTAACGACAATACTTAACGGCGATGGCGCTGGTGTTACACCTGATCAGTCAGGCTCAGTGGCAAAATCTTTAGCAGACTTGCAGAGTTCTATTAATCAACTGAGTACAGATATGAAGACTAATGATAGTCGTATTGAAACAAAAGTGGACAATTTAACAGGCACAGTTAATATGGTGCAATCCACTGTTGAAGCAATGCAGAAGAGTCTGAATAGTTTGACAATTGCAGTTAATAATACCAACGCAAGTGCAACAGATGTTAAGCAATTAAAGGCATCACTTGATGAAATGCAGAAATCATTAGAGACATTAAAAAGTTCTGTGAACTCGAACACAACAGCTGTGAAACAGATAAAAGATGCCACGCTTAATACAAATAGCAGTAGTAGCTTGATTTCTAGGCTGAATAGTTTAGATCAACAGATGAGTAATATGTCAACAACGATTGCAACGTTAAAAAGCAAGGTAGCTGTTTTGGAACAGCAGGCAGGAACAGGGGGCTGATAAGAGTGTCATTACAGAAATTTATCTTGACAAGTTTCGGTGTGCTGATTATTGCAATGCTTATAACATGGGCGACTTACCAGGCTAGAGTTATGAAGAATAGTGTAAATGATGCAAACTCTACACTTGTGAAACAGCAGACGATAGAAGCAACATCAGAACTATACGATTTAAATGATAGTATACTGGCAGGGTCGAAAGTAGTGAGTTTAATCAAGAAATATGGAAGTGATTATAGTATACGTGTTAGAAAAGAGGTAGATGATGAAGATGTTTCCAGTTTTATCAATGTGACAGAGGCAATAAGTGTGATCGACAAAAAAGGAAGCTATAAATGTAGCTTACAACTATACAATAACGAAACAAGCAGTTACTCTAATACCGGAGAGATTGATAGAGTAGCTGCTTTGCTTTTTGAAAAACAAACGACAAAACAAGAAGCAAAACAAATCGATTACAGCCCGTTACTAAATTTTCTTGAAAAACAAAACGGTGATGTTACTCAAATAACTCAAACAGATGTGGATACACTAGCAGATTATATAACTTTGCTTAATGACAAGAATATAAAGTTAGAACAGAATCAGTTTTACGGAGCACAAGGGAAACTAAGTAGACATTCATCATGGGTGATGCCAGAAAATGATGTACAGATAGCGAATAGTCAAGTAGATTTTGTCCCGACAGATATAATAGTTTGGCAGGACGATGGTGTAGGCTATTACACTAACTTGATTGGTATACCAGGAAATACAACAGTACTAACAACAGGAATTGATGGTGTAAGTATCAAGCTAGAACGAAGCGTTGGTACAGTGACAAAAGTAACAGTAATTAATGATACCGATACAGATTTAAATGTAAAAGTATACAGAGTGGGAAAATAAGGAGAGAGTAAAATGGATAAAGTGACAGATATCATAATTATGGCAGCAGTAATTTTAATCGTAGTTTTTGTAATTACAAAGGCTTACAGTATTTTATCAGTTGGTAAAGATGCAAGTAATAAAGCAGCCGATGATTTAACAAATAGTATGGCAAAGTTTTCAACATCACAGTACGATGTGTACGATGGTACAATACAGTCAGGAAGATCAGTAATCGACGAGATTAATTACACATTTTCCGATAATACTATTGAAATATTAGTTTGTACAAAAGATGGCGTTAACTATGTATACAACAAGGCAAATACTCCAATCTTTGGTGCATTAAAGAGTTTTAGTGCAACAGGTGGTGAAGATTCTGGCTCTGGATCACTGGATTCATACGATGATGCTACAAATACCTCAGCATGTTATCTTGTAACAAATCCTAATAATAATCAGTTCCTGTCAGGAATTCCTCAGAGTGATGCAGTTGGAAAAGCATTTAGTTGCATTGATGCCGCAAGGCAGACTAGTACAGCTACAGTTCAGAAAGCAACCATTTATAGTGCAACAAATACCACAGGCGTTTGTACTTCTTCAGGTTATAATGCATCACTTGGTATATCATCAAAGGGATTCATTTCAACAAGTGCAACATTTAAAGGTTCTGTACAGAAAGATGTTAACGGAGATGTAAGACGAATAACTTTTGTTCAGCAGTAATTTATAAATTTGATCGGAGTGAGTGGGTATGTCGGAAGCAGTACTTGAATTTGTATACAGATCAATTGCTCCTATTCTTTTTGCCGCTGCTTTAATGCTTGCATTAGATGGACTGGGTTCTCAGAATGAGTTTTTAATAACTGCTAAAAAAGCTACAATGAGTGACGTTGTTTTTGAGCAAGATAGTTTTTACTCAGAGAACAGTGAAATTGTTGATGCTTCAGTAGTTAAAAGCAGTGTGATTATGAATCCTGTATGTAAGATAACAATAAAGACAGGTACAACCACAGTAGCTTACACATGTATGTCAAATGGAAGTTACGTGGTCGTGACTGATTCACTCAATCAAGCTCCTGGTGTGAATAGCAAGCATCAGGAGCTTGTTAATTCTTCAGCTGAACTTAGCTTGAGTTGGATAATTGGTGAATACAAACAGAAAGAAGTCTATGATGATGCAGGACAGTTGAATGAAGTAATTTATGAGAGGAACGATTGATGAATGTAATTGAAAAAGCTATTGTTTTAATTATTGCGATAGCAGTGATGTATATCGCTCCAACGCTATTAAAGGCAGAGTCGCAGGATCAGATAACGCAGTCAGTAGTTTACCAAGATACTTCAAATTTTGTAGATACTGTGTGCACAGAAGGCAAAATTACACAGACAGAGTACTTAAAATTTATAAATGAATTAGATGCCACAGGACTTTTGTACGATATAAAAATCACAGTAGGGCATCAGACCGTAGTCCCTGTTTACAAAGATGATGGAACAGTATGTTCTACAAAATCAGTTGATATGTTCAGCTACACAGATGAAATACTTGAATCAGTTTTCCAGACGGATGGAATCTACACACTGAGTAAAGGTGACTCAATTTCTGTGATAGTGGCAAACAGAGATCTGACATTAGCACAAAGATTAACAATTTACGGATTAGGGGTTGCAGACTACGGCACAAAGATACTGGCAAAATCTGGAGGTGTAGTGAGGGATGAGTCTTTCTAAATTTATAGTCCTTTTTGTGCTATCATTTAGCTGTTTTGCATTTATAGCAAATATGAAGGTACAGAAATTTTCAGAAGCAGTGGAGAAAAAGGTTGAGCTAAATGACGCTATTGATAGGGCTTTAGATGCAGCTGTGGACGATTCTATTTTAACAACAGATGATTACACTGTTGAAGTGAGTAGAAAGAAGTGCTCAGATAATTTTTACAGAGCTCTTTACGCAGCATTTGGTATTCTTGATGGTAGTGAGGAACAGCAGAATCTTTTAGATTTGTATATTCCAGCATTTGCAATGGTTGATGATAATGGAATAACTGTACAACACAGTGAGATAATAGATGGAGAGCTAACTAAAGTTTGGGGGCAGAAGAGGGTTTACGCAAAGAAATACAGCCAACAAATAGGCGCAGTGGCTAACCAGTATATTGACTACACGATAGCATACACGCTTAGCAGATCAATTACTGTAATAGTTGGGGATAATCAGTACACAGGTGTGTGGTCAAGTTTGAAAGATCTGTACAGCAAATCTACAAAACCTGAAGATAGTGAAATAAAAATAGTTATGAATAGTACTATTTTTGAATCAGAGAATTCTTTTAGTCTTGAGAAAAATGCTGCAATTGCTGATACCATAATAGACACATTTGAGTACTATGTGAACAGACATAATGATGTTGCAAAACAATACGGTATCACATACACATTTACGATACCATCGTCTATGCATTCAAGTTTAGCAAGATCAATAGAAACAACTTCATTTTTGTGTCTGTTTCAAGGATATCCGTTAGGACAAGGAACAAGTGAAGAGTACAACACGTTTGCATTAGCCGGTGTGAGAGCAGCTAAAAATTCACAATATGCAGTAGCAAAGGGTGCAGATGGACAATTATACTATCACAAACTTTGGTGTGAAGATACTAAAAATGCGACTACAATCTATAATAGTAAAAGAAAATGTGCACAGCATGGCGCACTACCATGTGAGAAGTGTAGACCATGACTAAAAGTGCTGAATTTGTATTGAAAATGTAAAAAAATAGTGACAAAGTTTAAAATACTCCTTAAATTTAGAGACTGGGTAGAAAAATAGCTCTGTCTATAAAAAAATGTAAGGATTAATAGGAAATCCAAATACAAAAAGAATTGAGAGGTAGAGGTAATGGAAAGAGGAACTGTAAAATGGTTCAATAATAAGAAAGGTTATGGATTTATCAAGGCTGAAAACGGTGATGAAGTTTTCGTTTACTGGAAGAGTATTCAGATGGACGGATTCAAAAAATTGGTAGAGGGTCAGAATGTTAAATTCGAGAGGAAAGAAACCGAGAAAGGTTTTGAAGCTTTTAATGTAGAAGCCGAGTAAGACTACAGTTGCACTTTGTTGAATTTTTCAACAAATAACAAAGAGTGAGGTAAATGATATGGATTACGAAGAGTTCAAGGAAGAAGTAGTCAAGAGACTCAGCAAATTTGCTGGAGAAACAAATGTGCAACTTATGGACAACAGACTTAATTTAATGCTTGGTGGTAGGATTGCAATTAGTTTTAAGCTCAACGAAGCTTACAAGGACTTTGAAAGCGGAAGTGTTGGTCTGGATGAAATAGTTTCTGCTATGTGTGATACTAAGGTAGATCCGGCGGAGATTGCGAAGGTAAATACTTTTGCAGATATGCTAATTGACTTTGACAGTAGTAGTAGTAAACTAGAGCTGAAATTGCAATCAAAGAAACCAGAATTTGGTTTAGCAGATGAGGTGGTTCCGGGAATCTGGAGAAGTGTCTGTGTAGTTGATGGCGGGTTTTCCACTGTAGTTACTGACCAGATACTGCAGAACTGGAATAGGAACTACGAAGAATTAATTCAGATTGCATTACAAAATACAAGTGAGTGTGAACTGTTTACAATGAAGCAGGCAATTACCGCTGAAATGGATGATTTAGATTCAACCGATTTAGATTTGGCTGACCAGATGTTTATACTGAGAACAAAAGGTCGGTATGGAGCCTCAGTGCTAATGAATGAAGATGCTATGCAAGCTACAGCAGAAAGACTTGGTGGAGATTTAATAGTCTTGCCAAGTTCTATTTACGAAGTGATAGTGTTAAAAGCAAAGAAGTTTGGCAGCGATTTTTCTGAACTTACTGAAATGGTAAAAGAAGTTAATACTTCTTTGGCTGATGAGAGAAATGTACTTGCGTGGCAAGCATACTATTACAGTAAAGGTAAAAAAGAACTAAAGCCATTGGGAGGTACAGACAAGAATGGAGAGACTTTTGGTAGGGGTGACAATTGCAGTTGTTGCACTAATTGCTATACTGTACGTAGTGGGGCAGAGGAAGAGAATGAGGTTTTCTACGATTGAAATTCCAAAGTACGGTAGAGCTGGGATTGGAAAAGTTGGGAAGCTGATATGGAAGGTGGCAGCTGTGATCTTGAGCTTTTTAGAAACAGTAATACTCTCTTTAGGCAAGGTCAGAAGTGTAGCTGCTAAGTCGAAGTAATTGGAGTGATAGAGGTATCACAGCCTCTATCACTAATCGTGACAGTAGTCACAAGTGTACATCTGGTTGCAGGTGTAATAACCCGCTAAGAAGCGAAGGTTTGGGACAATAGTCCAATTAGGATACTAGGAGGATTTCTAGTATCCTTTTTTATTTGAGATAGGGGTGATTTAGATGGAAGAAAATCATGAAAGTAATAAAAATGATTCTGAGGAAGTTACAGAATCATATTCAATAGAGGATACCTGCAAGGATGATGAAGATAGTGGGAAATACAGTCTACCAATAGAGATGTACGGAAAGATGTTACTGATCTTAATTGTATTAATATTTGTGATGGGCAGATTTGTTAAATTAAATTATGTAAGTATTAGTCAAACAAAAGATGTGATTAAAGAGGAACTTTCAACAGAGTTAGACGATGTTGTGGACAGTCTTAATGATCCAGAAAAAGGTCAGGAATGGCATTTGGTGGATAAAGTATTTCTTGGCAATTAGATAATAGAAAGAGGTGTTGTACAAGTGAAAAGATGGTTTAGTGAATCTGTTAAGATGTTAAAATCTATGCATGTGAAGTGTACAGGGGTGAAAGCCATAGCGTTTTGGATTTGGATAGTTACAATGTGCGTAGCGTTTGTAGTCGGAGGTATAGGTGTTGCTGCAATAGTAAATGCAATAATGGTCTTTAAAGCAGAGTTGGTAGTTCGTAGTATTGTGGCAATGTTGATAGTAATAATACTTCTTTCAGTATCTACGGTTGCTGCTACGATAGCTAATGGAGAGTCCTATGAATAAATTAAAAGTTGTAATTGTTTTAGCCACTGCAGTGATGACTGTTGGCGCGAGTGGTAGAGTGAGAGTCAATGCCTCTCAATCTGAGTGCAATGCAGTCTACACAGAGGACAAGACGACCAATGGAACAACAGTTGAGGATACAACAATCAAGGTTGTTTACCCGACAATCGGCGCTAATGAAAAATACATGTGGTCTATAGAAGATTGGGTTTTAACCAATGATGAGGTAAATGGGTGTAGTATTCCGGATGACGCTAAAGTTTTAAAGAAATCCGAGATGACAGCAGAAGGGTACAAACTTGATTCGGAAGAAGTTTTTACATACGCTGTTGAGATTGGGAGTACTCCAGATTTTGATACTGGAGAAGTTGTTGTATATGCACAACCAGTAATAAGAGTGAAAGAGAAGACGAAATCTGGTGATTGGCAGGTAGTCAAAACTAATATAAGAAGTCTTGAAGAATGGAAGGCGTCAGCAGATTGGAAAGGCAGTTCCTCTTTTAAGAATTTTTACAATAAAAAAGTAAAGGTTCGTTTAGAAACGGGAGTTGAGCTAGACTCAGCTAAAGTCTATGTGAATAGTGGGACTGTTAAGAGTCTAAAAGAGCTTGGGCTTAAGAAGTTCAGTGATGAAGAAGAACGATTTTACTTAACAGGTATCAATATTGATGGTAGTCTGAGTAGTGATGGAAAGTCAAAAAATGAAAAAGGATCTTTGGCACTTTCAAGTGAGGTCACGGAGGGAAGTTACAAATTAACAGATGATAGTTCACTGATCGATGTTGATGGACGACAGGTTCTCTTTTCGAAGGAAGGATACGTTCTGGAGAAGTCCCAAAATGTCTTTTACGATGTAGTAGCTGAGGATAAGATTCGTATAGGGTTAGTGACAAAGATAACACCAACGTACACGGAGTTTGGGAGAAAAGTGACAATAGTTACGAGAGATAGAGTGCTTGGTGAGGATGCCCAATTTTTCACAACATGTACAAAGAAGAAAACAGTGATAGCTTATGGAAATCAGTACACTCTAAAAGAGAGTGGTAGCAATACCATTTCATATGGTGGATCAAATAAGTGGGAACTTGATTCAATAGTAGTTGCTGTTGAAGGTGAAACAGCCTCATCGCCAGTCGGTAACGAGATACAGAAGGTTACTACAGGCACTGAGATTACCGCAACTTTAGACTTAACAAAAAGCACTAACTGGGTAGTACAATTCGATTACACAATACAGGCACCACAGATAAGTCTTTGCTACTTTAAGGATAGTGAAGGGAATCTAAGTTTAGTTAGTGAGGAGTCCGATAGTACCAATCAGTACGGAACAGGAGTTTCCAATACTTCTTTTTCAAGATACAAGTCTGATTTTTCTGTAAATGGGAAAGAAAGAGATTTAGTCTTAACAGAAGCTTACGCTTACGAAGCACCTAAAATAGATGGTAAGAGTGGTTACTTGTCAGACGCTAAAGATTGTTGGTCAAATGATAGTGAGCCAACAGGCGGTCGGGTTGTAGAGTACACAGTAGATGGTGAGAGCAGACAGTCAGTTTGGATTTTGAATGACAGGGATAATGCATTTAAGAATTCAACCGATAGTACCGGGAAAAGTAAAGCACTGAGTCTAGCAGTTAAAAACACACCAATGAGTCCACTGATTTACGTGGCAATTTATGAGGAGTTGCCGACGGTCTATACGGTTTCTTTTATCACTTCGGATGATAGGATCAGCAATGATACAGTTTTACAGCGACTTGGATACAGTTACGGAACCTTTGATTACGATGATGTTATTTACAATAGAGGTACAAAAGTCACACTGGGGTTAGGAACAACTTCAGTGGATGCTTACAGCGCATACGCTCAGGATGGTATCGATGATGGTATTCGGGAAGGCGCATCAACAGTTGCGACAGATGATGTAAGAGGGACACTGACTGTAGGCGAGCAGACGCTTTACTGTACGAGATATGTGTGGGTGACAGGTTCTTCTTGTGATGCATTGAAGAATGGTGGAGATACTACATATGGTGCACTTGGAAAAAATGGATATGCAGGACTTTCGAGTTCATCGCTTGGTGGAAGATTGGTACTGGAAGATGGTACCGGTATGCTGGTGAAAATTTTTACAAAAGAAATTAAGGATACAGGTGATTCGAGATGGGCAGCCACTTACCAGTCTTTAGAGGATGGTCAAGCTACAGGAGGGTTTGATAGTTTTGAAAATTCTTACCAGAGGATGCAGAGAGCACAGTTGGTAGGGGATTTTAGAAATGTAATTGAAAACAGTACATCAGATGTTGCTATACAAAGAAAAATAGAGAGATCCTTTGGTCAGCCAGAATTAGTACTTACAAGTGTTTCCAGTCAAGTAAGGAATGAGACAATAGGGAGACAAAATAGTGCAGCTGACGGTGGTGGCCATACATTGGAGTACCATAATACACTGGCAGATGCTATTGCTAAAGAGGAGCTGATAAGAATTGAAGGTGACACTAAATACGGTACTTGGTTGAAGCGATCAGGTAATCAATTTGATTGGTTAAATCAGATGTACAGGGGACAGTCTGAGAAAACATGGAATTGGTATATATACAGATATGCTAAGAGTATAAACTACGCAAGTGTGCTGAAAACGATTGATAGTACTGGAAAGATTTCATACAGTTCAGATGATGGTTACAGAGAGAAAGAACTGGATCCATACACAAATGAATACGAGTTCAGTTTTGTCCCCTTTAGAGAGGATAAAAACTCAGGAAAGATTTATGTGTTGACTGAATTAGTTTATGGATACAGCGACAGCAAGGAAAATACTTTTGATGAAGCAGTACTGGAAGGGTTGGAAAATTCCACATCTAGTCTAAGAGGTTGGAAAGGTGGGAGAGTCACGCTTTACAACGGTAACTTTGATGCAGCGAAGGTAGCTAGTGGTACAGACACAATTACAAAGGCAGAAGATTCATCAAGAATTTACAATGTGGACAAAAAAGAATTAAAGGTAGTAGGAATTTACAGTGAGTACACAGCAAGTGGTGCAAAACAAGGCCGTCCAACCGTTACAGAGAAAACAATAAGTTTTCGTGATAGTGGAAATATAAATGGTAGTGGTGAGACAGAAGTAACCATAAGTGCTGCATCAGTAAATGCTGCGAAAGATGCAAAAGGAGATGCAAGATTTACTGGAGAGATAATAAATGATGTTGACAATAGCTCAGATAGTTACAGAGCTAGTAGTGCAATACCTACTTCAGAATTTTTGAGAACCAGTGCTTCTATGCCGAAATACCTGGTCGATCTTGATTTTAATCAGAATACCGTAAAAGTAGACTATACACTGGATTACTGCAAAGCTTTTTACAGTCAGAGTATAACCACAGATATATATGGTAATGAGGTTGTAAAGTACAGTGGAGAGGTGAGAGAGGCACGACCTACAGTTGAAAGAACTGCAACAAACTACTCTTTGAGAGGTTCAACTATTTGGTATCCTGAAGATGCTACGATATGGAATTATGCACTTTCAGAAAGTAATGATCAGCATGTTACGATGGTTCGTACAGGTGCAGAATGGGTTGATGGGTTGAAGATCACAACAAATGGAAGTGCAGAATTTTCTTTTCCGAACTACGTAGATAAAAATGGTGAAGCAGCATTGATATTCTGGTGTGGTGTGGAAAAAGGCATAACAGGAGTGAGCTACGATGCTGATTCCGTAAAAGATGTGGCTGAATTGGTAGTCGGTGAAATAACTGCAACTAATCAAGGTGTAACATTTCACGATGGAAGTGGTAACTCTTACGATTTACTGAAACATGTAAGTTACAGCGCAATTGTGGATGAACCAGTGGACGCTCCTGCAGCAGGGAAGGTTCCAATGGATATCGTAAATAAGAAAGGCGATACAGTAAATAAAGTCTTTAGCAGTAAAAACGATAATACAAAGTTAGCATGGGGTTCACAGATAAACACATCCAGTTTAAAAATTGATGATATCAAAGACAATGGTATTTATGAGTCGGATGGGTTAGTCCGATACGTGACAGACCATGAAAAGATTGAACAGCATGGTATTGATTACGTTAGAAAGGGGGATAAAGATTACACAGCCGTAGATAATGGAATTTGTTATCGACTTAGTATAAATGATGTTGTGATACTAACACCTGCTGTGATAACAGTAGCTATTTCAGATGGTAGCAGTGATGATCAATCAATAACTACGTCAGTCGGGTACCCATTAGTTCTGGATAAGAGATTTACAATAGCTACCAGTGCTTTGGGTTCATTTAATGGATTACCGGGATATGGAGCAAAGAATTATGCAAGGTATCTTAATACAATGAAACAGAGTAGAGAAAAGGCTGTGAGAGTTAGATTTCCATTCGTAGTTATACGTATAAGGTTGAATGCTTCCGGTAAAGAAGTATACGATGCTATTCCTGCAAATACTTGGTTAACAATAGGAATAGGTAATACAAGTTTTATGCTTCCAAGTTTTGTAGATGAGGGTGATTTTCAAGAAATTGAAGTGAGAGCGTACACAATTAATGTTACAAAACAGAATAGCTTAACAATGTTGGAGTACGGTGCTAACACAAACAGTGATGTGCTAAATGGCACAGTGAAGAACACAGATGCAGGTTGGAACTATGTGGCATACAGAATACTGGAAACATCGGTAGTAGGAAGGGTCTACGGTTTAAAAATAACCGATATAGGAGATTATCCACTATGGAAAGGTGTTTTTAGAGGTAGTACCGGAGAACTTGGAAACTATAGCTTCTTTTCTGGATTAGCAGATCAGAATGGTCAGCTGAGAGGTAATCTAAGCAATAAGTGCTTCCCAATCGTTGATGGTGATAATCCTAAGTACAGTAACGAGGGATTTAGTAAGCTTGGATTTGTGACGAGATTTGAACTTGAGACAGTTGGAAGTATGTATAGTTCAACTGATTTGATAAGTATTACTCCTGAATTTTACTGGGTTGATGAAAATGGGGAAAATCGAACAAAAGTAGATCTATACTACGATGCTGAAGTAAATGGTGTTAAAAAATTGGCAATAAAGGTTGGAAGTGCTGAAGATAGAAGAAATACGCATGAATACAATCTTGCCAATGACGATTTTGGTATCTCAGCAGACAGATTAGAATTGACGTCTAGTTTACTGGGATTTAAAAATATTCAAGCATTTACTAACAGAAAGACTCCAGTTTTTAGTTTTGGTGAAATACAGTTAAATCAATACACAAGAATATTCGGAGGAGATCTTCATGAGACTTTTAGCGGATTACAATCAGTACTTTTGAATAAGATGGTAATGGAAAGTGGTAAAGGTTTGAATATTCCTGACAGTGTGATAGAGAGGAGTACACAACGATGGTACGGGCAGTACTATTTACCAACAAAGTTACATGTGACTGACAAGTCGGAGGCAGAGTTAGCAGTAGACAATGACTGGAGACTTTACAAGAATAAGGAAAACTGGAAAACAGACGGATACTTGATAGTAAATTTCACAATAAGAACTGTAAATGACAGTAAATACTCTTTAATTTACAATGCTGATGTGCTCAATGAAAATAACTCTACAGAGTGGCATTACGATGCTGGGCATTGTAATATGTGGAAAACAGAGTTAGCACCTGCAGTGAAAAAAGCATCAAATGGAACGGTAATAGAGGTAGAGTCGGGAGATTTCTTAATCTATGATGTGAAAGATTTTGGTACAGATGATGCAGATAATTACAGTGGAGGTGGAACACATTAAAGATATGCAGGTATTTTCTTAGAATAAGTAACTATAAACTTAGTTTAAGGAGGTACTATGAAGAGTATTGAAATTTTTAGAGTAGTGAAGAGAGAAGATAGTTCACTAGTGAAACTGAAGAGTACAGGAAAACTTGCTGTAGCTAATACTGTGCATAAAACACCAATTGATGTTGCAAATTTTGTGAGGAAGTGCCTAAAAGATAATTTACTTGCAAAAGAGGAAATTTGGGTACTCCCTTACGATAGTAAAGGAGAAATACTTGGTATAGTAGAGGTGGTGATAGGCACAACAAATTCAGCAGTGGTGGATCCAGTGAGTGTACTGCAGCCAGTACTTTTACTAAATGCTATTGATTTTATAATAGTACACAATCATCCATCAGGAAGTTGTGAGCCATCAGAATACGATTATGCTACAACAAAAAGAATGAGAGAAGCAGGAGACCTGATAGGTTTACGGATGACTGATCATTTGGTGATGGGAGAACGACAGTTTTGGAGTTTTACAAACAATAGAAGATTAAATTTAAAGGAGGAGTGATTCAATGAAGAATAAACTTTATATAATGCTTCTTACGGTGATGATCTTTACAGCAATTGGCGGTGTGGTTGGGTGCTCTAGTAAAGATTCACAAATTAGTGATATGGCGAGTAGCTTATGTGAGGGCAGTGACAGTGATGTAGGCAATACAGAGATTGAAGAATCCAATTTTCGTGGTGTGGGTGGAGACGAGGTTAATGATGACACAGGTACAGCTAAGAAGTCTAATGGCTTTTCAAAAATTTTAGAGAAACTTATGGCTATTACAAATTATAGTGCAGCTAGTACGAGCGGTAAAGATGGTGTGTCAGACACTGACAAAACATCTATGGAATACACAGATAATGACGTACTTGGCGGTGACTCAATAACGAAGAAGAACCCAGAGGATTCTATAGGATTGAGTGAGGCTGCAAGCGATAGTCATAGTTCATCGGATTTAAGTAACTACAAAAATGATTACGTGGAGTTTATTTCATACCCGGATCAGCAGATCAGTGAGAGTATGGGGATGGTTCTTACCAATTTGTCTGCAAATAAGGGTGTGAAGATAGTCTTTACAATTTCAGAAAATGGTAAAGTTTTAAAGAAGTCTGAGACAATAGATGCCGGAAAAGACTGGACAGTTAATGCCAAAGATTTAGGTCTGAAGGAAGGTAAATACGATATAACAATACTATCAGAAGCTTACACAGAAAATGGGACTACATTAAACTGTGTGGAACAGACAATAGTATTGACAGTTGAAGAGCAAGTAGCAGGCACACAAACAAAATACTTTGAAGATGATAATCAACCGAATGGTACAAGTTACGAAACAGCTGTTTACTACGAAGCAGATAATACAGAATTTTCAACAATAGTTCCTGCAGTAGTTGGAATTGAAAAAGATGATATTGGTGCTGATATCTACGTAAGTTTTAGAGCACTAAATGCTAAAAAAGGTATGACTGCAACAGTTAAAGCAACTAATGTTGATAATAAGACAACAATTGCTTTAGCAGGTGGTAGCGAAAAAGCAACAGCAGTACTGAGTAGTGAGAAAGATGGGGATGCTTCATTGAACTACACTTTCAATAAGGTTTACTCAGGTTTACAACAAGTAGGGCCAATACATTGTAATGTTGAAAAGGGTAAAGCTGCTAAGCAAAGTTACTATGGAACTTGTAAGTTTACAGTAGGTTTGACAACATCGTCGTCGAAATAGAGAGGAATCGAATGTATAAAATAAAATTAGATTTTGGACTGATTTTTGCAGATATAGTGTGTTTTGTACTTACAAAAATATCAGGTACAATAGTTAGTGTTTTGAAACATATAACCATATTTAAATTTAATATAGGAGCAGTTATTGCTTTTCCTTTTTCCATTATAGGTGCTATAGGGAAAGTGATTTATTTAGTGCTGACAGCAATACTTATTATCAAGTTAATAGTAATGATTGTGAAACGAGTTAAAATGAAAAATCAAATTAAAGAGCTTGAAAGTGGTGTAGAAATGGCAACAAGTTCTGAAACGGCAAGTTCGGGAGCTGGGAGTTCCGGTGTAGTGGATTCTGTTAAGTCAGAATTTGTTAAGGCAGCAAAAGATAAAGCTGCAGCAAAAACAGTCGATGTTTTAAAGAAGCTAAGTGGGTTCTAAAGGAGGATTCAGATGTACGAAGTGGGTAGTAAAGTAAAAGTAAAATCAATAGCAGAGCTTGTTACTGATTACAAAGTCGGTCTTTATGGTGATGTACTATGTGAGCTTTCTTTTGCAAAAGGGATGCGCAAATACTGTGGTAAAGTTTTGACAGTAGCTAAAAAAGAAAAGCTGAGTTCGGGCTGTGTAGTTTACAAATTGACAGGAGAAGAAGGATGCGAGGGTTGGGACTTTACATCTGATATGTTTAAAGCAGTTTAAAGTAATAAAGTCAATAATTGAGAGGTAGAGGTAAGATAGAAGATGGAGATGGAGAGATTTAAAAATTTTACAGATGATCAGAAATTAGAACCAATTGCTAAGATGTCAGATGAAGGATCAGTGATTCAGAAAAACACAGAGATTAATGGTGATTTAGTAACAGAGTTGCCAATCTGTGTCCATGGCACAGTTACCGGTAATATAAAAAGTAGTCAGGGGATTACAATTACTGGTGAGGTGACAGGAAATTGTGAAGCAACTGAGTTATTTACAGACAAAGCGAAAGTCAGTGGTGATATTAAGTGTAGCGGCATTGTAAGAATTGGTATTGGGACAGTGGTTGTCGGTAATGTTGTTGCTGATAGCGCTGTAATTGCTGGATCCGTTAATGGTAATGTAACCGTTGACGGTTCAGTGATTGTAGATGCAACGGCAGCAATAGTAGGTGATGTAAGCGCTGCAGCAATTCAGGTGAACTCTGGTGCTGATATTGAAGGTAGGTGTACAATCGGAAGAAAGGATGAATCAAAGATTTCAGAAGTTTTCCAGACAGCAGGTTGAGTTGAGAAAAAATAGTTTGACACAGCTACTTTGGTAAGTTAATATGTACTTACTAAAGTAGTGGCGAGGTGATAATAATGTCAAGCTTAGAAAAAGATATACTTAGATTTCTAAGTGGTATTGGGTACGCAGGCAGTAGTGAAATAGCTGCTGTTCTTCAGCAATCAGTGAGTCAGAGAGTTCTGGCAACACTTTTGATGAGGTTGGAAAGATTAGGAAAAATCAAAAAAGTAAGTACAGACACAATAAAATTTAAATGTACTGAATGAAGAATAGGATGAGTAGGACAAGTAGACTGCTCATCCTATTTTTTGATTAGTTGATGATTAGTTCTGTACAGAAATTTAATGAGTGGAGTAATTTTCAAAAAAATGATAGCCAAATGATGAAATAGAATTTGGATATAATTAATCGGTGTAGAGTGCACGAGAAATAAGATGATGTCCTGCATGTGAACTATTTGTAATAGGTATTCATCTTCCACCAAGTATGACATGGATAAAGTTTCTTAGTTTTGGTCTCCAATTAGTCCGGACCATTAGCTCAGTTGGTTAGAGCAACCGGCTCATAACCGGTCGGTCGTAGGTTCGAGTCCTACATGGTCCATTCGGCGTTAGAGTGCGGACGCCGAATTTGTTTTGTACATGTTAACGTGTGCAAGAAATAAGATGATGTCCTGAGTGCATGCGTTAGATAGTGTTCAGTTTCGCACTATCACCCCTCAAGTAGGGCAGAGGTAAAGTTTCTTAGCTTGAGGTTCTCCTTTGTAAAGCAAAGGGTTAAGAATAAGGTTAAGACAGTAGAAAATTGTGATAATACAAAGACTGTAAAAGTCTATAAGATGTAAAGGAGATTACCTATGAGTGAAATAACTGATATAAGGAAACATTCATTAGATTTATGCATCAAGAGTATGCTCAATTTAGAGCCTGATCTTGATATGGATTTAGCTGAGTCATTTGTAAATTATCTTAGTACACATGATCAGTGTGTGCAAGGATATCGAATAACTGAGATACTACTACGAAGTGGTAGTTGGTCAAACTTGTTGCAGCAATGGTTGCTTAATACTGATTTGCCAATTACTGCTAGTATTAAAGATGAGTTAGTAGATAGATACCATACAGCAAAACTAACATACACTGTATACAGATTTGAGAAACCAACCACTGAAAGAAAGTATCAATCTTATGTGTTAGAAGCTTCTTTATATTTCAAATCATTCGTTGTGATAAACACTCTATGTAGCTCAACCAAAGGTGAGGGTTCTAAACTTCTCGATAGGCTATGTAAAATATTCCCAGACTCTATAATCTTAGGTGAGGCTGGATGCTTGTTAGTCTGCGACTATGATCTATTCAAAGCAGGATTGATATCTGATCCTGTGGATGCCCTCGTTAAGTACTATGTAAGAAATGGTTTCGTCAACATCAATAATAAGATTGGGAATTATGAAGAGTCTTGTATAGTTGCGAAGTTTAATGGTTACTATGAAAAGTATTCAAGGGCACCTGGATCAGTGCTACTACTATGAAAGAAGAAATAGTAAGAGTGATATTGTCAATCTTAGAACTTATGGCGGGGACCATCACTGATTGGGAAGCAAGCAGTAGATACAAGGAGTCTTTTGTCGCAACAGTTAAGCAGCTTAACACAGCTAAGGGGTTATACGATGAATTGTTGAGTAGACTGTTAACATTTCTTTCGTGTGGGACGAAAACAATAAACTCATTTTGAAAATAAGCTAGTTTTATTAAGATATGGAGATAAGTGATTTGCTGTGTTAAAATGGTGATATTGGAAAAGAAGATGCGGAATGACAAAAGGGATAGCTTACTATCAGTGGGTTATCCCTTTGTTGTTCTGTAGAACTTTATGAATTTAGAAACTATCAAGTCTGTGTAGGTGTGTACTGTGCCCTGTTGCCAGAATTACAGCTTTTGCGACATCATTTGTTACAGTGCATGTGTGATATTGATCTAAGTAGTGTTGAGACTGCAAACAATATGTTCGCATGTTGTTCAAGCCTTGTAAAGGCTGATTTTAGTAACTCAGACTTGTCTGGAGTTAGAGAAATCGTAGCTATGTTTTCAACCTGTGACAGATTGAAGTATCTGAATATAAATGGGTTGGATTTAGATTCAGTTACAGAAGCATATTGTTTCGCAGCTGATTGTACTAGTTTGAAGGATTTAACGATTGGTTGTATGGGAAGTAGAGCTTCAATGGAGTATGGTAAGAAGTATCAATTATTTAATGGGTGCAGTAGATTGAAGGGCATTAAAGTGAATAGATTTGCCGATGGTAATGATATAGCATTTGAAGATATTCCGTTAATAAGAAATAGTGTGATAGCATACACGGAAAGTAGACAGTGTGTGAGATCAGCAGATGTTGTGAAAAAATTAAAAGCATTTGAGTAAATGTGATGTATCATTTGGGACGTAACTGGTCAAGATGAGAATGTAGAAAGCAGAATAACTAAATCCGAAGATTATTCGTTGGAATTACAAACTTAATATTTGATTTATAAAGAGGGCATTTTTCATGCCCTCTTTTGTATGCAATAGTTTAGTTGGCACTTGAAATTATTATTATTTTAAAACAAAGTACAGTGGAATACACAGATTGGACTGTTTTGGTGCAAGATGGAGGTAAGTGATATGAGAAGTCAAATCAAGTATGTATTAATGAAATGGAAATTGAGATGGAAGCTGTCAAGATTAGTAAGAGGTTATCTGGGTATGATGCATAGTGGAATTATGGCTATTGGTTTACTAACAAGTAGTGAAAGAAGAGACCATGCAACAGAGGTAAATGAATTAAAAAAGATGCTAAGTTCGTGTGTTGCAGATCTGTATGAGATTGTAGGTTTAGAAGAGCAAAATAATGAAAGATAGCCCGAATAAAGTTGCACAGATTGAATGTCTTTCAGAGAAAAGACACATTAGGTGGAATACTTCTAAATCATGAGTGTACAAAAAGAAAAAATATACAATGAATCAAAGCCAATTAATGTCTTTTGATAAAGACAATATTACGCGAGAGTAAGAATAGTGAAAGGCTGTACACAACAATAAGTGTACAGTCTTTTATTTTAGTCCAAGTAGTTTAGGAATAGTTTGTCAGATAGGAGCGTAGTTTATGCTATATAACTTCACATTTAAGGAAGCTATGAAGGTACTCTACAATGAAGAAGGTTGGGTTCAAGGTGAACGGTTTGGAAAAAATACCTATATAGCTTACGATAAAAAAGAGGATTGTTTTGTATTAAATGTTGTAAATGCAGAAGACCATGTAGATCCAAAGTTAAGTGATAGTACACTGGCAGTCTGGGGTTCAATAAGTGATATTACCATCGATAAATACTTAGTTGGGCAGAAGTACAGATTTATAGGTGTGCTGTGCTATGATTCCGTAGTAGGTGTAGGTAATTTTGAGGATGGATGGTCAAAAAAGCAATATATTGATGTATATAGAAAGCAGCAAAGTGTAAAACGTGCCAGTGGTTTTAATAAGCTGGATAGTGGGTTGTCATAAAAGGCAACCCACTTTTTGTTAGTTGGAATGCTGTAAAAATGCCAAGATTTCTCAATATGGAGATATTTCAGATAGGAAGAGAGGATAAACGATGCAGTACGATTTTAGTTTACAAGAAGCAGTGGATGTAATGCTGCATGAAGATGGTTGGATGCAAGGTAACAATTTTGACAAGAATACATTTTTGTCATACGGCAGAGCAAATAATTACTTTGTACTGAATAATGCAGGATTTAGGACAGATTTCATGGATGATGAATTGTGTAAAAAGACGATAGAGGTGTGGAACACAATAATCGATCTATTTGCAGATACAAATTTAACAAATCAAAAATATTGGTTCATAGATTATTTATGTTTGAATTCTGTTAGAGACACAGGCAGTTATATAAATAGGTGCTCAAAACGTGATTATTTAAAGGAATATCAAAGGGTTAGGAAATAGTCTAAAAGCGCGTTATAGAGTTTAAAACCAAACAGCTACTGTTAGGTTGCTATAAAAATATAATAAATAAGCAAAGGAGGGGTCCAAAATATGAAATTGAGTAAAGGAACTTAATTATAAAAGGGAAAGATCCTAGTTGATTGGTAGAATTGCTATGGCATTGGCTGCAATAGTAGCACTTGAGTACAGGTAGGTGTTGACGAAGCACTTTTTATCGTACCGGGATTTGCCTTAATTATTGCAGCCTTTATTGTAGGTTTAAATAGCCTGTAGAATAATGCCGAAGTAGAGTACTGATAGTAAAGGTGGTAATTTAAATTGAATGAAAATACAGGAGGAATAAGAAATGGAAAATAATAAAAGTATATGGAATGAAGATCATAGGTTTCCATTCAGAGACGAAGTGGATACTGAAAACAACAATACAGAAAATGGAAACGTTAGTGACGAAGACCAGAGGTCTTTATTCAAAAACAGTGAGATTAAGGATATTAAGGACTGTAACACAGGGAACACGAACACAGGGTACATGAACAATGTGTTCCACAACACCGGGGATAGGAACATCGGGTACTACAACACCGGTGACTGTAACACAGGGAACAAAAACACAGGGGATATGAATACCGGGGACTGTAACACAGGTGGCAAAAACACAGGGGACAAAAACACAGGGGGCTGTAACACAGGGAACATGAACACAGGGTACATGAACTCTGGGTACTGCAACGCAGGGGACAAAAACACAGGGGACTGCAACACCGGTGACTGTAACACAGGGAACAAAAACACAGGGAGCAAAAACACAGGGGACATGAATACCGGGGACTGTAACACTGGGAACTGCAACACTGGGGACTGGAACAGGTCGTCTTTCAATACTGGTTGTTTCAATACTGTTGAACAAAAAATCATGTTGTTCAATAAACCATCAGATATGACTTATAGCGAATGGATGAATTCAGATGCAAGATGGTTACTGAATAAGATACCAAAGGATGTTGTTAAATGGATTGATTCAGCAGATATGACGGATGAAGAAAAAGAACAGCACCTGGAATACAAAACGACAGATGGTTACCTGAAAGTGCTTGATGAAGCGGAATCCAGGCAGAATTGGTGGAATAATTTATCAGACAGCGATAAGGATATTATTAAATCGATACCAAACTTTGATTCAGATATTTTTGAAGAGTGTACTGGAATTAAGGTGGATTATGACTGTCCGGATAATAAAGATAGTAATGCCGGTTCTTTAAAAGGAATTTCGGCATTTTAAATAAAGAATAAATGAAAATCATAGCAGAGTTGAATTTTTGTTATGATTTTCATTTCTAATCACCTTACAACGGATTATAGCGATGCATAGAGAGATGCTATGATGTTGTGGTTTGAGCTACGCAATGTGCTCTATTTACGAAAAGCTACTAAAGATGAAAATTTTAATAATGTTCCATATTATGATGAGCAGGAAAAAGAATTTTGGGAAACGCATCGTATAACAAGGAATGGAATCAAGAAATTAACAGCATTTGACGAGAAAGAAGGTGATAAAGTGGTAGCGTGGAATGAATACAGAAGAATAGAGATATTTGAGAAGGCAACTAATAATAGAATCCGTGTAAGTACAGCAGATAGTATGATGACAGATGGAAATAGAGTAATCTTTTACAAAGACTCCGAAGAAGTTCTGTTTTTTGATCCAAAAGAGTGTTACTACAGAAGCTTTAAACTAGAATAAGGCGTATAAGGAGAAGAAATGCGATATTTAAAAACGAAAAGGTGTGTTGTTTGTGGCAAATCAGCTGAGATATGGCATGGTTATGTGATTGCTAAAGATAAGATGGCTTTAGGTAATTATGTAGATAAAAAAGTCATTGCAGGCTTTTGTAATGAACATGCAGAATCATTTATTGTTGATAGCAGTGGGTATTATGGATGCTATGATTCAAAGTTGATGGGAGAATGTATTCCGTTATTTAATTGATGATAGGTGTTAGTATGGATAGGAAGAAAGCATTGCAAAAATTACGAAGCGCAAAACGGGAAGCTCTTCGTAATTCGTCATGTATTCAAGTTGGTAGATTGGAATTGAATGAGGCGATAAAAGCATTAGAAAAGATCGTAGGACAGGAAACAGTAGAAGTTTCCGATCTGCTACATGAAACAAATTCTAGTCTGGTATTGGGTATGTCTGGTAAATGGTATGGATGTGATCTTAATCTTGGATTAGTTGGTATATTTGAAACGATAGATGATTTTGAGAAAGCAAAAAAAGCTTATCAGGAAGCAGACAGTAAAACAAGTTCGCCAGAAAATTATGAGTTTTGGAATTATGTAATAACAAAAGATAATATAAATAGGTTTATTGATGGTTAGATACTGGAGGAAGCGAGGTAGCGTATGAAAAAGTTTGTTGTGTTTGCATTAATTGTTATGTTAAGTGCAGTATTACTTGGTATTGGTATTGATACATGTAAGTGGGTGTTGATTTTTCCAGGAATTTGTGGACTGTTACTAGCAGTTATTTATGGTGTTATTGCCGGTATACCTGCGATTGATAACATAGTAGATGATGATTTTAACAAGTAGTGGAGGTAGATGGTGATGAAGTACAGTAGTGAAGATCAGAAAGTCATAAATAAGTGGTTGACTTCAGTTGGAGCAAAGCATTTGGTAGATGAGGAATTCTTTGAATACAGAGAAGGTCAGTTACTTGAGATTGCAAAATCCGGAGTAGACAGCCTACTAACTTGGGATGAGTGGCAGCATTTACAGACTATGATGGATATGGAAATTCCATTAAATGAATCAATCAGATTTGTCGGTATTCTATATGAGAATGATATCGAGGTTCTGGAAATGAGTACTGATAAAAGTAAAGAGTGTGAAGAAAAATGGAATAAAAGTATACGTTTCAGACAGCGCATGCATTTTGAGTATAGTGAGTGATAGAGTGAAGAAATATTTTGGAGGCTGGAAGCAACCGATATGTTGTGAATATGTGAAAGTAATGCAAGCGCTAAACATTCCTGTGGATCCTCTGGTGCTTACAAAGCAATTATTTGGAAGATATACATTAAGGTTATTAATATATTTGCAAAATATCACAAGCCTTAGAGATAGGGAATTGTGAGAGGGTATAACCTAACGAAGATGTGTGTTAGTGGTGAATTTAACTAATTATAATAATGGAGCAATAATATGCATGAAAAAATATCTAACGAGTTAGTGAGATATGATAAGGTTCTGAAGCTGAAAAAGAAAATACTGAAGGAGATTGAGGCTGAGTTAAGAATAATAAAAACAGAAATGTCAGTGAACAGCACGAATGATGATTTTGATTATTGTGTGAAGCAGAGTTTTAGCTTACTGGGATTGAAACAGTATCTTGAAGCGGGCGATTGTTTTATGCGATATGCAGCTAGATATGAAGATAGTGATGTGATAGTATATTCGGTTTCTGTAAAGGATTTGGATATATGGATTCAGGAAGAATATTCATTCGTTACAAACTTTTATTAGCAGCAAAAGAGCACAAGTGTAATGTTTTTCCACTTTTAAATGATCACTATTTTGGAGGCAGTTTTACAAATGTTATTGATAGCGTGTTGTATGATAAAAAGCAGAAGAATGTGAAGAGCGAAGAGCAGGCATTTAAATAAGTTAATCAAATACGCTATGATATTGTGAAAGTTTAACATTCAATTTGTATGTAATTGAAGTCGGAATGAATAATTTTGATAATTATAAAAATTTGAAAGTGAAGGATAAGCGAAGAGAAATAGAAAATATTCTTAATCGGATTGAGGTATGCTCAGATACGAATAAATTAATTAGGTTGCGGAAAGAGTTGGATTATGCAATTATACTCTTTTGTAACAAGAAGATTTCCGATTTAACCGAGACAAATTAAACAAGAAAGGGTGGATGACAAGGAAGAGTTGGTCTTGGATTACTGAAAGTAATGGGTGTGCATAAGTGTCTAGAGTAAAGAACATCAAATGGGAGACCGGTGGATATGATGTGAAGCTGCAAACAGGGTTTGAAATTAAAGAATAGCAGCACAGTAGAAAAGCAGGGGTGAGTGGACTCCCTGCTTTATTTATCATATTTATGTACTATTAAGTAAGTATAACATTAAATGAAGAGATAGCAAAGAATTTGAAGGTACAATATGTTTTCAAGAGAGCAAACAATATCCAGACTGAAAAATAACCCGAATGAAAAAAATAACATATGTGTTATTTTGCCCATATGAATACCTATTTGGTAGAAACGGAAAAGTCTATGATGAGAATGGGCTTTTATTTGAGGATTGGACTTCCGAGGGATCTGGTAAGCGTGACGGAATGAGAATGCGAGTTGACGATGACTGGGAAGATGAATGGGATTTGTTTAAGGAAGATATTGATATTGTTGTGAGGAATATGGACGAGTGAACGTAATGATACCAGTAGATGCGACAGTGGAAGATGTAGAGAAGTCTGTAATTAAGGCAGTGGCATCTGGTAATGCAGCATTTTTCAAAAGAAAAGTGTCACATTTTAAAAAGTGGGGTTGAGTACTATTACTGAGTCATTGAAAATGGTTTATCGAGCGAAGCAGGATCTTATGATACTACTGCCAATTTTATACCTGATAGTACAGTTACTAGGATTTTTGTATATGATTACTTCCGAATTATTTAATTGGATTGACAAGCTATTTCGTACTATGAGTTTAATAAAGAAGTTGATTACAGCTTATGTTGTTGTAGCACTGTTACCAGCTTTTGTAATGTTCTTTATGTGATGGAATTCATATATCTTATACACATCTTTGGCTACTTAAGGATTTTTATGACATTATGGAATCTTTAGAGAATGTTATTAACGAATATCAAGAGGGAATATCTGTAGTCCAAAGGCATATAACAGGTAATTATGAAGGAACAGAAATTAAAATAGAAATATCAAAGTAGATTTTTTTTGGAAGAGAGGTAAAAAATATAAATGACACTTGGAGATATTTACATAAATAAAGAAAATAAATCAATTATCCAGATTGATAGTTATGCATCACCAATGGGCGATTTCTTAAAAGGACACATTGTTGTATTTCGTCAATTAGAGAAACATGGAGACGTAATTGGTAGTATACCTAGTTTTAATGGATATGGTTCGCAAGAAGAAATTGAATCTGAATATGAACTATTAGTTCCACAAGAGAAATTAAAAGAATATGATGATGAGAATGAAATATTTGAATCAGCAAAAACACATTAAAGTTCGATTTCTTCGGAAGAGAGATGAAAGGCATTATGGATATTATGGAACAGATTCAGGAAAATGAACAGTGGAAATTGAATGGCAGCTGTGAAAAATGTAGAAGAAATAATTATTGTTCAACGCCATGTACTCATTATAATAGGCGAATAAGAGCAGAATTCAAAGGTCTTGTTGCAGATACAATGAACAAAATGACAGGTGGAGTGATGAGAGAAGCCATTGATAAGACGGTAAATGGTATTTGGTAAATTAGAAAGGAGAGGAGCGGAGTTATATGAGTCAATGGATTAGAAATAAGTAATGTGAGATTTGCGGAAGAATAGAAGTTGGATTAGTAGAAATGAATGTAGGAAAAACTAAGCATTATCTATGTTATTCGTGTATGGCAAATTTCGCATCAGACGTTCTTGATTATGCAAGAATGAATTTGACCGAGAAAGTCAATGAATATGGAAATACATATTTTATAGACGAAGAACAGAAACCACAGTAAAACTTCGTTTCCTTTGGATTATAAACGGAGAATATAACAATAGAAACAATTAACAAAAATAAATATAAGAAAGAAGAGGTACAAAATATGGATGGATTTATGATGTTTAAGAAGGCTTTACAGGAGCACTTCGATGAAATGCAGAAAGAGGCAACACATTTATTTGAAGTAAATGTAGATAAGGATGAATTATGGAATACATATCTTGATAGCTTCCCTGTTGGTACAAATGAGATTTTCAGAGAGCGTAGAGAACATGATTGCAGTTGTTGTAGACAGTTTATCAAGAATATCGGTTCTGCTGTTACAATTAAGAATAATCAGATTCATACAATTTGGGAGCTGGAACTTGGTGATACAACATATCAGCCAGTATGTGACGCACTTGACGCATTTGTGAAGGCTCATACAGTAACAGATATTTACACAACTAAGTTTCCTAAGATTGGTACAGATTTTAATTTTGAGGAAATCAATGGCAAGTCTCATCAGTGGGATCATTTATTTTTAGAGTTACCAAGTAAGTTTGTCAACAGAACAAGCCGTTCTAGCGAGGAAGTTAAGGGGCAGTTCAGAGATACGAGAAATGTATTTAAGCGTTCTCTTGATGAGATTACTATGGAAGCACTTGATACAATTCTTGAGCTTATCAATTCCAATACTCTTTATAAGGGCGAAGAATGGAAGAGTGTTCTTACAGAGTTCAAGAGATATAAGAAGGAATACGATAAGCTCACTTCTGATTCAGAGAAGGAATTATATGCTTGGGAGAAGGCAGTAACAGCAGGTATGGCTATTGGTAGAATTAGAAATCATTCCATTGGAACACTTCTTATTAATGTAAGTGAGGATATGGATCTTGACACAGCAGTTA
>OGZV01000175.1_pt1 | contig 69708 bp, 60 predicted proteins | sample 1576861 | NCBI WGS metagenome assembly OGZV01 (sample SAMEA3541501, study PRJEB24748) | human gut metagenome | biome: human gut; feature: human-associated habitat; material: faeces | place: China | collected 2012
TGTTGGTTCCTTTGCCTGAAGCAGATAGAGATTTCCTGTCAGATGTGTAAGTTTTCCTCCCGAAACTTCACCCGGTGTTCCTTCATTGATCCTCACCATAAAATATGCTTCATCATAGAAGTTTTTAAGCTTCAATTCTATAGACCGCTCTGTCACTGTCTTTGTGAATGTAACCGCTCCATAACGCTGGATCGCACCGGATAGTTCTGAACCGGTGAGTTGTCTCAAGGACGGTGCCGAATCCACCAGCCAGTCCATATAATCAGCGAGGTTGCCCTTCATCTTTTCCCAGCCAAGCGCCGCACCGCGGTCTTCGTCCAGAAGATCATCCGGATGAATAAAATGACTGTTCACAAAATGCATATTTAATTCCGACAGTGCCGCCATCTTCATATAATTATCGATAATTGCACCGGAGATGATACGCGGCTGTTCTACAATCCCATCCTTTGCAACTTCAAATTCCTGCACATACGCAAACTCACCGGTGAAATAATTACTGGCGATCGTCCGGATCTCCGGGAAATCTTTCGCGAGCATCTTCCTTCCTTCTGCTGACAATACATTGGACGGCGGTACATAGACTGACATTGATACACCGGGAAATGTATCCTCTCCAAAATGGATCAATTCTTTTACAGCCTTTTTCATGGCCGCCTCATTTTTCCATGTATCATACGGAAGCACGTCACCATAATCCGCATTTGAAAGACTCAACGGCTGATGATTGTATCCATGATACCCGAGTTCTCCACCTTGATGAAGCAGCATATTTCCAAAATACTGAAAACGTCTGGTATCCTTCTGTTTCTTAATCGTTCCATCCGTCGCATCCTCATAATTTTCAATAATCACACCAGTATAGCGAACGTTGTGATCAGATGCAAGCTCCTGCATATCCGGCCACCACACATCCATATAGAAATCACTAATGCTCATTCCATAGTCCCGCTTCACATAAGTACCATCTCCCTCTGGAACCGGTGACGGAAAGTCATCCAGATAAAATGCTGATCCATTGATCACCGGATAAACCCCCACATCAGTAAGGAGACTGTAGGAAGCCGCATAGAATCCACGCACCGCTTTCTCATACAGTCCAAAGTTGTCTACTACAAACTTCCCTTTTCCATATTGGTTCTCCCAAATGACAGGCTGACCGTTTTTTTCATTGACACGCGCATAAACCTTCACATTCTCACTCAGCTGCACTGCCCAGGCAGAGTCATACGGATCCGTGATTGCATAAGCCTGTCCGCCGCCAAGCATAAATTCCGGTTCAAAATAAATACTGTCTACACGTATATTGTCATATCCGGAAGAAACGATTCCAAGCTTCTGCTCAATCACTGATGAATACGCTGTTTTCTGAAGTGTCAGGGCAAAAAGTACATTCCCACCCTCTGACACCCAATCACACAGTTCCATAAGATTCTCTTTCAACGGACTTACATCGCTCAGTAATACAACAACCGTTTCATAAGCATGATAATCTGGAATAGAGGATGCACTCTGCAGGTCTACCACATCTGTTCCAACCTTCATATCTTTAAAAATTTGTTGAAACTGCTCCCATGCAGCCACACTCGCCTCATCTTCACTGTTACGAAGTACCAGACAGGTCTTCGGCAGTGATTTCGCAGCCATCTGTTCCGTAACCACTTCTTCCTGACTGAGATATGCGACTTTTCTGTTTTTTTCAGTATATTGAATTCCACTTCGTTCAGCAAAAAGGAAGACCGCGATCATCAGAAATACACCCAGGATCACCAGCATACTTTTAAACGGAAATGTTTTCAATGATTTTAATCCAGCCAAAAAGCCAATACCTCCTTACTCTTAGACGACAGATAGATCTGCTCCTCTTTCATCTGTCTTAAACACTGCTGCAACTCCGCTCCCTTTTTTCGTTCTGCCAGATACCGGATCTTCAAAATCCAGAACTCCTCTTTCCGATGCCATTTCTGATCCATCAGCCCTAGAATCTCTTCCGCCTGAACATAATCTCCTGTTTTCATCAGATTTTGGAACAGACGCACACATGTGGAAAGCGTCGTTTTCACCTTCAGCTTTTGTCTTAAAAGACGGATATAACGTTTTCTCTGTTCTCTCTCCATCTGGGCTTCCAGAATCCCCTGATTCAGATACTCTTCCATAAAATCACAGTACTGCTCCAGGATCTCCGGATCGTCCGGTGATGCCGCATACAGCTTCTCCATCTTCTGCAAACAAAAATCATATTCCTTGGAAAGTTCAACCATGGCTGTGATCGCATAATGGACAACCTCTACATCTTCATTCATGCGGGCCTGTTTCAGAAGATCCATATATTCTTCCGGATCATCATTTAACACATCCATGATCAGTTCACGGCGCACTCCCGGTTCGTTAATCAAAAGTGCTTCCTCTAACGGAACGATCTTTTTGTCCGTATCCGAAACTGCCTGAAAAATATTTTTATAAATCTCTTCATTTACACGAAGCTTTTCCACTCCCGGTTCTATCCTATTGTCTCTTCTGGTCAGCATTTGCAAATGCAAAAGCAGCACGCACACTGTTCCCCAGAAAGGAACGAAGATCACAAGTGCCATCAGATATTTTTTCACCTTTAGCAGATGTGTCTTTATCCCCAGCCAGACCAGCACACAGCAGACAATATGTAACAGGATCAGGAATACTCCAAGCACTGTCTGAATCATAATTTTTCTCCTGTATTTGCATTCTCCATGGTATCGATCTCATGACAGACGAAGCCGTTATTTTCCAGTCTTGCAAGAATGATCGGCAAGGAACTTCTGTCCGTCTGTGAAAGAATGAGGAAGAGCTCTCCTTTTTCAGAAATCCCCCTGACATCATTTTCACGGACCGAAGCCTGTAGCGCTGTGTCTGCCTCTTCCAGTGTCATCTTCGGATACTCCAGCTTCAAAAGCACATAGGATGCCCGATTCTCCTCCCTCATAGAATGGAAGGAATACAGCCGTTCTTCAAAATACTCCTGCTTCAATATACGTGTACCCTGCACGTACTGCCTGTTCTTGATTGCCTCCTGATATTCCAGTGCGCGCAAAAGTGCTGTTTCTACCAGACCGCAGAGAATCTGGAACAGATTCAGATAATAGAGGGAAAGCTGTTCATTTCCCACTTCCTGAATGAAAATCAGCATCACGAGCTCTCCATCTTTGTGAATCCCGTTCATATACATCGGATAGCCGTCCAGGAAATTCCGGTTTACCCACACCTTTCCGGACACAATCGTCTCTTTCGCTTCCAGATAATCATCCAGACAAATGGATTTTTTCAACACATCTGTCATTCCCTGGGATGCGATCTCAAGACGTCCATAGCTCTGATTCTTTCCAACTGAATAAATCGCAAATGTATGATTCTCAAGAACTGATTCCATCACATGCAGAGTTTCAATAAAAAGCTCCTGCGGAAGAATGATATCCAGTTTTTTCGTAATATCAAAAATCTTACCAAAGCTGTCACGGCTTCCCAGAATCTGCTTCTTGTACTGCCGTTTATCAGAAAGCGTCTCCTGATACATTTCTCTCATAAACAGAAATTTATCCAGGATCAGTTTATTCTCCTCTTTCATGAATTGAATATTATCTCTGTTTTTCAGTCGGATGTAACCACAGATCGCGCCGACTACAAAATAGAAGATAAACGGAATCCAGTTCGAAGGTTCGTAGAAAAGTGTCGTCCAGCCGATCCCGGTTTTCGTATATGTTGCCAGCAATGAAAGTGTTTCCAGCCCCGCTGCTGCAAGCCCGTAATTAATGCCGTACAGACTGCTGAACAGCACGATGTAAACAAGCCTCAGATCGATCATCTGAAACTGCACCTGATTTCCCGCCACCCGGTTCAGTGCTTCAAAAACAAAAAATGTGAGCAGCAATTCCGCGATTTTCACGATTTTATCATGTACTTTCAAAAAAGTTTTTACTACATCGATCTTCCGTGTCTTATGGTTCGTTTTCTCACAATAATCCTCATAAATTTCTGTAAGTTCCTCCAAAAGAGAAATCTTCGGAAACCAACCGTATTCATTTCTCAGAACGTGGTCATCAGATATCCCATCCCGGATCAGCACCTCTGACAAATAGGTAATGTTTGCAGCCGGAAACATCTGTGCCAGTCTCTCCCCGAACTGATGAAAAGTAAAATGAAATACCTGCGGAACCTGAAGACAGGCGCTCCCCTCTCCCCAGTTATCAAAAATCTTGTATAATAAATCCCCAAGATCACTCAAAGCAAGAAAATGCATCTCCTGTGCCGGTGCTTCTTCAAATGTAATCTGCTTCTTATTGATCACAGTTGAGAACAGCTTGAAAAAATAATCCTCCTCATAAGTACCGGAATAAAGATACGGCACACGCAGAATCTTGACAGCGATCTGATGCAGTTCGCCGTATTGCCTGCAGAACTCTTCTGCCGAGCGGACCATCAGCGTCTTTCCTGTTGTATCTTCATATAAACTATCCGGTCCTGTAATATACAGAAGCCTGGAATTCAGATTCCCTTTATAGTAATGTAATAGCTTGCGTAAAGTCTCAATCTCACCCTCCATCGTCCCATGAAATGTAAGATAATTAGAAAAATAAATCACTCCCTCAAATTCATACGTCTTGAAAATGTCTTTGAATTCTTCCTCCGTCTTCGGCATCGGGTATACCGATAAGCTCTTATTGCGATTTGACTTTTGTTCAGTCTCTCCAAGAAGAAGAATCTGACACTCAGGGAAAGCCTCCTCGATAAATTCTGTTGTAATATATCCGATATTTCCGGTCACCAGTAATTTCATACGTCACCTCGTAATCATATATTGCGCATTTCTATCATTTCCAAACTATCATTTATGCAGAAGGTGTATTTTCTTTTATCCTCTTTTTGTCTTTATACATCTTCTCGTCAGCACAATGGATCAGCTTCGGCTGATTCTTTTCCTCTGCATCTTTGTCCCACGCTTGATACTTAACGCTCCCATTTATCTATATTCTCCTCTAATCGTGTCTAAAAATATACTCTCGCATATAATATGCTACCATATCAACTAATTGAAGTCCATAATTTCATTCCAATAATTCCCATAACAAGAAAGGGACCAAGAGCAAAACTGTCCTTTCGTCCCATCTTTCCTGCTGCCAGCATCATGCTTACATATATGCCGCTCAATATGATTCCCAGCATTCCTGCATATGTGATAACTTTCACGCCGTTCAGGAAACCGAATACCGCCATCAGCTTTATATCGCCGCCTCCAAATCCGCCTTTTAACATAACTGTCAACACCAGCATTGGTACTGCAATGACCACAGCACCCAGACACCGTTCCTGGACAGACACTCCCACACGGAATAACATTTCCATACAGGCAAGTGTCAGGATTCCTATATGTGTCCACGGCTCAATGATCTGATATTTCCAGTCCGCATAAGCAATACGGCATAAAATCATCAGGTAAACAACCGTAATTCCATACTCTGTAATTTTCAAACATTCCTTTCCGTTTTCTCACTGTTTATCTCATTTAGTAACATTTCTTACATGGTTCAAGTCCCTGCGCTTCCGCTTCTTCCCGGGTTTCTTCTTTTGCCGTATTCGGATTCATATTGCCACAGTGATTCGTCTTGTGGTATTTGTTTCCTGTCGCAGACACCCATACATGCTCTCCTGTTGCTGTCTTTGATGCCTCCTGCTGTACTTCCGACGTACTCTGCGTTCCCTGATCCGAATCGTCTCCCGGTGTATAGTCATTACACGGTTCCGCACTCCAGTTCAGATTCGTGCCGTCGCTGGTCACAACGATCGTTCCTTGCTTATCCGTCCTGTATACCTGGATGTCCATACTCTGGAGCTTATCCATGGTATCTTTGTCCGGATGTCCATATTTATTATTCGTTCCGCAACTGATCACCGCATATTCCGGCACTGTCTTCTGAAGAAAATCCCATGAGGTCGCTGTTGCAGATCCGTGATGCCCCGGGACAAGCACATCACAACTTAAGTCGATACCGGAATTACACATTGCTGCTTCGCTTTCGTGCTCCGCATCTCCGGTAAATACAAAGCTGTTTTCACCATTCATCAACTTGATTGCTACTGAATTATTGTTGCTTCCTTTCGCCTCTATCGTCTTCGGTGCAAGGATCTCGAATGAGCCTCTTCCAAATTTATACGTCTTTCCAACCGCCGGATGTTGCATCTTAAGTCCATCGGCTTTGACCGCTTTCACAAATGACTGATACAGCTTGCTCGTATGCACATAGTTGCTGGATATGACATTTTTCACATCAAATGCATTCAGGCATCCAATCAGTCCTGTCATATGATCCGCATCGTAGTGGCTGCTGATCAGGTAATCAATTTTCGATACGCCATGTTCTTTCAGATAGGATACTACGAATCTTGAAGTCTTCCTGTCCCCACCGTCATAAATCATCGTCTTTCCTTCCGACTGGGCCAGAATAGACAGTCCCTGTCCTACGTCGAGGAAATGTACCTTCATCTCACCGGATTGTGTGACCGCATTCTTTTCTGCCGCCTGCACCGGCATCCGGATTCCGACACCTGCCATTGCAAGCACCATAAGCAGCTGTATCAACGCTGCTGCCAGCCGCTGTCTCCATGTTTGTTTCCATATTTGTTTCATCTGTGTCTTCCCCTTTCACATCCACACATTTATTATACACGAAATTCCTCACTCTGTGTATCTGGACAATTTCTTATCCGAACAGTTACTTTTACATACCCACGCAAAAAAAATAGAACCCTTTTCCAAGGATTCTAAAAAAATAAGCTGGAAATCGGACTTGAACCGACGACCCCTTCATTACGAGTGAAGTGCTCTACCGACTGAGCTATTCCAGCATTCGTACTGCTTTCGCAGTCACGAATTATATTATATCAAATTTTTGAATAAAAGCAACTCTTTTTTAAAAAAATTACACTTTAAAATAAACATAAAAAATAGGTATTGAAATCTGTAACCAGATATGGTAAACTTTTTACAATTTGAGAAAGTGTGGGCGCTCTGGAATTGAAAAGACTCCAAGAGTGCCCCTTTTTTGAGAATAAAAGAGTATTACGAAGGGATAAGGTGAACATATGAAAGCGTTTCTAATTTTAGAAGACGGAACTGTGTTTGAAGGCACAAGCATCGGCTCAACAAAAGATATGATTAGTGAGATTGTATTCAATACTTCAATGACTGGATACTTAGAGGTGCTGACAGACCCTTCTTACGCCGGACAGGCCGTTGTCATGACATATCCGCTGATCGGAAACTATGGTATTACACCGGATATGGAGTCCAAGAAGGCGTGGCCGGATGGTTATATTGTAAGAGAATTGTCCAGAATGCCAAGCAACTTCCGTTGTGAAGGTACAATTCAGGATTTCCTGAAAGAACAGGATATTCCGGGAATTGCAGGAATTGATACCAGAGCACTTACCAAAATCCTCCGCGAAAAGGGTACAATGAATGGTATGATCACAACGAATGAAAATTACAATCTGGACGAGGTACTTCCGAAACTTCATGCATACAAAGTAGGAGATGTAGTTTCCAAAGTAACTTGCAGTGAAAAATATGTCTTAGAAGGCAATGGACCAAAAGTTGCATTGATGGACTTTGGTGCTAAGAACAACATTGCAAGGTCTTTAAATGATCGTGGATGTGAAGTTACCGTTTACCCGGCAAATACACCTGCAGAAGAGATCATTTCCGCAAATCCGGACGGTATCATGCTGTCGAACGGACCTGGCGATCCGGCGGATTGCACTTCCATTATTAAAGAAATCAGAAAATTATACGATTCAGAGATCCCAATCTTTGCAATCTGTCTGGGACATCAGCTGATGGCACTCGCCAACGGTGGTAAGACCTATAAGTTGAAATACGGACACAGGGGCGGAAACCATCCGGTAAAAGATCTGCAGACAGGAAGAGTTTATATTTCTTCCCAGAACCATGGTTATGCTGTAGATGCTGATAGCATTCCGGAAAGCGTTGCAGTACCTGCATTTGTGAACGTAAATGACAATACAAACGAAGGAATGTCATACGTTGGAAAGAATATTTTCACAGTACAGTTCCATCCGGAAGCTTGCCCGGGACCACAGGATTCTGGTTACTTGTTTGACAGATTTATGGATATGATGGGAGGAACAAAATAATGCCAAGAAATAAAGACATAAAGAAAGTATTAGTTATTGGTTCCGGTCCAATCGTAATCGGACAGGCAGCAGAATTTGACTATGCCGGAACACAGGCATGCCGTTCACTGAAGGAAGAAGGACTTGAAGTTGTACTTCTGAATTCGAACCCGGCAACGATCATGACGGACAAAGATATTGCAGACCGCGTTTATATCGAACCACTTACGGTAGAAGTTGTAGAACAGCTGATCCTTAAAGAAAAACCGGACAGCGTACTTCCTACCCTTGGAGGCCAGGCCGGACTGAACCTTGCAATGGAACTGGAAGAAGCAGGATTCCTTAAGGAACATAATGTGAGACTGATCGGTACAACGGCGGAAACCATCAAGAAAGCAGAAGACCGTCTGGAATTTAAAGATACCATGGAAAAGATCGGTGAGCCGGTTGCAGCTTCGCTGGTCGTTGAAAATATAGAAGATGGTGTCGCGTTTGCAGATAAGATCGGATATCCTGTTGTTCTTCGTCCGGCATATACCCTCGGCGGAAGCGGTGGTGGTATCGCACATGATCAGGAACAATTGGAAGAAATCCTTGAGAACGGACTCCGTCTGTCACGTGTAGGACAGGTTCTTGTAGAGCGCTGCATTGCAGGATGGAAAGAAATCGAGTACGAAGTAATGCGAGACAGTGCCGGAAACTGTATTACTGTATGTAATATGGAAAATATTGATCCGGTCGGAGTTCATACCGGTGACAGTATCGTTGTTGCACCTTCCCAGACTCTTGGAGATAAAGAATATCAGATGCTGCGTACTTCGGCACTGAATATCATTACAGAACTGAATATTACTGGTGGATGTAACGTACAATACGCATTACATCCAGACTCTTTTGAATATTGTGTAATTGAGGTAAACCCGCGTGTAAGCCGTTCTTCTGCACTGGCTTCCAAAGCGACAGGATACCCGATCGCAAAGGTTGCTGCAAAGATTGCCCTTGGATATACACTGGACGAGATCAAGAATGCAGTTACAAAGAAAACTTATGCAAGCTTCGAGCCAATGCTTGACTACTGTGTTGTTAAGATGCCGAGACTTCCGTTCGATAAATTTATCAGTGCAAAGAGAACGTTGACGACACAGATGAAAGCTACCGGAGAAGTTATGAGTATTTGCGATAACTTTGAAGGAGCTCTTATGAAAGCAATCCGTTCTCTGGAGCAGCATGTAGACTGCCTGCTTTCTTATGATTTCTCAGCACTTTCCAAAGAAGAAATTCTGGAAAAACTGGAAATCGTAGATGACCGCAGAATCTGGATGATCGCAGAAGCACTCCGCAAAGGAATTTCTTATGACGAGATCCATGCGATCACAAAGATCGACAAATGGTTCATCGACAAGATCGCAATCCTTGTTGAGATGGAACAGGCTCTGAAGACACAGGAACTCACACCGGAACTTCTGAAAGAAGCAAAACGTATTGAATTCCCGGATAATGTTATTGCACGACTGATCGGAAAAGATGAGAGAGAAATCCACGATATGCGTCATGCAAACGGAATCGTTGCAGCATACAAGATGGTTGATACCTGTGCGGCTGAGTTCGCGGCAGAGACCCCATATTATTATTCTGTATTCGGAAGCCAGAACGAAGTAGAAGAGACTTCCGGCAAAAAGAAAGTTCTAGTACTTGGATCAGGACCGATCCGTATCGGACAGGGTATCGAGTTCGACTTCTGTTCTGTACATTGTACATGGGCATTTGCAAAAGAAGGATACGAGACTATTATCGTAAATAACAACCCGGAAACTGTAAGTACCGATTTCGATATCGCAGATAAGCTGTATTTCGAACCACTTACTCCGGAAGATGTAGAGAGCATTGTAGACCTGGAAAAACCGGACGGAGCAGTTGTTCAGTTTGGTGGACAGACTGCGATCAAATTAACAGAATCCCTGATGAAGATGGGAGTGCCGATTCTTGGAACTTCCGCAGAAGATGTAGATGCTGCAGAGGACAGAGAGCTCTTTGACGAGATCCTTGCACAGTGCAATATTCCACGTCCGAAGGGAGATACAGTATTTACCGCTGAAGAAGCAAAAGAGGTTGCCAACCGTCTCGGATATCCGGTACTGGTTCGTCCTTCTTATGTACTTGGCGGACAGGGAATGCAGATTGCAATCAACGATCATGATATTGATGAATTTATCGGAATCATCAACCGTATTGCACAGGATCACCCGATTCTGGTTGATAAGTATCTGGTCGGTAAAGAAATTGAGGTCGATGCAGTATGTGATGGAACAGACATTCTGATCCCTGGTATTATGGAACATATTGAGCGTGCCGGAATCCATTCTGGTGACAGTATTTCTGTATATCCTGCGCAGAGCATTTCTGAAGTGACAAAGCGTAAAATTGAAGAATATACAAAGCGTCTTGCAAAAGCCCTTCACGTAATTGGTATGATCAACATCCAGTTCATCGTATGTGGCGAAGATGTTTATGTCATCGAAGTAAACCCACGTTCAAGTCGTACCGTTCCTTATATCAGTAAGGTAACAGGTATCCCGATCGTTCCGCTTGCTACAAGAGCGATCATCGGACATAAGATCAGAGAAATGGGTTACACACCGGGACTTCAGAAAGAAGCTGATTATATTGCAATCAAGATGCCGGTATTCTCATTTGAGAAGATCCGTGGTGCAGATATCAGCCTTGGACCGGAAATGAAATCTACAGGTGAGTGTCTGGGAATTGCAACTACATTTAACGAGGCACTTTACAAAGCGTTCCTTGGAGCTGGAATCAACCTTCCAAAATATAAGAACATGATCATGACTGTTCGTGATGAGGATAAGGGAGAAGCTGTCGAGATCGGACGCAGATTTGAGGCACTTGGCTACCGCATCTTTGCAACACGCGGTACAGCTGATGCATTAAAAGAAGGTGGCGTAAAAGCAATTCCGGTCAATAAGATTGAGCAGGAATCACCGAACCTGATGGATCTGATCCTTGGACACGAGATCGACCTTGTAATTGATACTCCTCCACAGGGAGCAGATCATGCACGAGATGGATTTGTAATCCGTCGTAATGCAATCGAGACAGGTGTCAATGTACTGACAGCTATGGATACTGCAAGAGCACTTGTGACAAGTCTGGAAAATACAGATATCCGTCAGCTTACACTGATTGATATTGCGAAAGTTGAATAAGATGTTATGAATACGGACAGGCAGGGATTGGATTCTCTGCCTGTTTGTGTTATGGAAAATGCAGGGACGAGACGGACGCTACAGTGGCAAAAGAATGTGAAGCTGTGTAGAGAATTTCGGATATTGGCCGGAATTGCGGGGAAGGAGTTTTGTAGTGTGAAAACTATTGTATGTGTGGATAACCGGATGGGGATATGCTTTAATGGCAGGAGAGTGAGCCGGGACCGGATGGTGTCAGAGGATATTCTTGAGATGACGAGAGGGAATGTGCTCTGGATGGCGCCGGAGGCAGATAAGCTTTTTAAAGAAGTCTTTAAAGCAAAAGAAGAGGTATGCCAGGAAACTGGGACTGGGAAGAAAATACAGGACGCAGGGCACCTGGAGGATGAAAAAATGTGGAAGGTTGACCGGAATTTTCTGGAAAAGGCAGAAGAAGAGGATTTCTGTTTTGTTGAGGGGGAGAATCTGGCTGGATATGAGGGGAAGATTACAGAGATTGTTCTGTATAAATGGAACCGGGATTATCCGGCAGATGTATTTTTTGAGGTAGATTTAAGCAAGTGGAGACTGGAAGAGAGAAAAGATTTTTCCGGTTACTCCCATGATAAAATTACAAAAGAAATTTACAGTAGGCAGGGATTGCTATGAAGAAGAAAATTGGGAAAATGAGAGGTGTACTGCTTCTGGCATGTGCATTGTTTCTGACAGCGTGTGGCGTAGGTGGAACAGATGCACAAAGTGTATCGTATGAAAACAGTCGGGCAGCAGTAGTTGAAAGGAAGTCAGGTAGCGGAGAAAATGAATCGGTAGCAGATGGCAGCCAGGAGCCGGTGAATGCTACATTGGATAATATTCCGGTATACAGCGGAACGCCGTATGTAGTGATCGATGATAATGAACCGGATTTTACCGAAGATGAGCTGACAGATCAGTCTTATGAAAGCTACAGTGATCTGGATGAGCTGGGGCGGTGCGGTGTTGCCGAGTCCAGCATTGGGACAGATCTGATGCCGACTGGGAAAAGAGGAAAGATTGGACAGATAAAACCGTCCGGGTGGCAGACAATAAAATTTGACAATGTGGATGGAAAATATCTTTACAACCGTTGTCATCTGATAGGCTATCAGCTGACGGCAGAAAATGCAAACGAAAAGAATCTGATTACAGGAACCCGCTATATGAATGTGGATGGGATGCTGCCATTTGAAAATATGGTTGCCGACTACATCAAAGAGACAGATAATCATGTAATGTATCGTGTCACACCGGTATTTGAAGGGGAGAATCTGGTTGCATCCGGAGTTTTAATGGAAGCAGAATCAGTGGAGGATCATGGAGAAGGTGTGAAATTTAATGTGTATGTCTATAATGTACAGCCGGGAATTACGATTGATTATGCAACGGGAAAGGCAGTGCTTTCCGATACGGATGCGTCAGCGGGTACGGGAAAAACCAGTGGAAATACAGAGAAAAAGACGTATGTGTTGAATGAAAATACAAAGAAGTTCCATACGCCGGAGTGCTCAGGAGTAAAAGATATCAAAGAAGGAAATAAAAAAACATTTACAGGTTCAAGAGAAGAACTGATTAAAGAGGGGTATAGCCCGTGTGGGAGATGTAAACCGTAAGAGGAAAATAAAAGAAAAACTGCATATTCTACGAAAAATATAAAACAAACGGGAGATTTTTAAACAAAATCTCCCGTTTTCTGCTATAATAGAAAACATACTTAATGAATATACATTAGAGGAAATGTGTTAAAGAAAAAGGAGGAACTTTCTCATGAATACTTATCATATGGGAACAAAATGCGTGCAGGGAGGATATACACCTGGAAATGGAGAGCCGAGACAGGTTCCGATCATTCAGTCTACGACATTCAAATACAATACAAGTGAAGATATGGGAAAATTATTTGATCTGGAGGCATCCGGATATTTCTACACCCGTCTGCAGAATCCGACTAACGACCACGTAGCGGCAAAGATCGCGGCGATGGAAGGCGGAACAGCTGCAATGTTGACTTCTTCCGGACAGGCAGCGAATTTCTTTGCTATGTTCAATATCTGTGAAGCAGGAGATCATATTGTGGCTTCATCTTCGATTTATGGTGGAACCTTCAATCTGATCAGTGTGACAATGAAGAAAATGGGAATTGACGCAACATTTGTTTCTCCGGATGCAACAGAAGAAGAATTAAATGCGGCATTCCAGCCAAATACAAAGCTGATGTTTGGTGAGACGATTGCCAATCCGGCACTTACTGTTCTGGATATTGAGCTTTTTGCAAAGGTTGCACATGCGCATGGTGTACCGCTGATCGTGGATAATACCTTCCCGACACCGGTCAACTGTCATCCGATCGAATGGGGAGCAGATATTGTGACACATTCGACTACAAAATATATGGATGGACATGGAGCAGCAGTTGGTGGAGCAATCGTAGACAGTGGTAAATTTGACTGGATGGCTCATGCAGATAAATATCCCGGACTTTGCACACCGGATGAAAGCTATCATGGAATTACCTATGCTGAGAAATTCGGAAAAGAAGGCGCATTTATCACAAAATGTACTTCTCAGTTGATGCGTGATCTCGGATCGATCCAGGCACCACAGAATGCATTTATCCTGAATCTCGGACTGGAATCTCTTCATGTGCGTATGCCAAGACACGTGGAGAACGGACAGGCTGTCGCAGAATTTCTGGAGCAGCACCCAAAGGTTGCTTATGTCAATTATCCAGGACTTCCATCTAACAAATACTATGAAAGAGCAAAGAAATACATGCCAGACGGGGGCTGTGGAGTGGTATCTTTCGGATTGAAAGGTGGAAGAGAAGCTGCTTCCGTATTCATGCAGAATCTGAAGCTTGGAGCGATTGAAACCCATGTGGCAGATGCGAGAACCTGTTGCCTGAACCCGGCAACATCCACACATCGCCAGATGAATGATGAGCAGTTAAAAGAAGCAGGAGTTCCGGCAGAACTGATTCGTATCAGTCTGGGACTTGAAGATAAAGAGGATCTGATTGCAGATATTTCTGCGGCACTTGACGCAATTCAATAATCGTGTCACAATGACAGATAAAGAAATCTGATCAGACAGGAGGAAAAGAGTCATGACAAAGAAATCAGAAAGACAACCAATCAAAGCAGAAAATGTAGCGGGTGGCGCAGGCTATATCCTGAAGGAAGAACTGATCAAAGGTGAACAGCTCGGCGCGTACTGCAAGATGTTCAATGAAGTAACGTTAAAACCTGGATGTGAGATCGGATATCATGAGCATCATGGAGAGACTGAGACTTACTATCTGACAAAAGGGGCAGGCATTTACAATGATAATGGCAAAGAATATCCGGTAGAAGTTGGTGATGTGACTTTCTGCGCAGACGGAAATGGACATGGCATCAAGAATGCGGGGGAAGAAGATCTTGTGTTTGTGGCGCTTATTTTGAAAGAATAGTGTGAAGAGGGACGGATCCCGGCGCAAATGATATTGATCGTCACCTATGAAACTGTCACTGGCAGTTTCATATGGATGCATGGCAACTCCGAAGCTTGTACAAAAAAGGGGATGATGTTCGTGTGAACACGGACACCACCCCTATTTTTGTGTACTCTTAGTCGCAACGATTCAATATCATTTGCGCCGGGATCCTGTGCTGCTCAAAATTTTTAGAAATAAGAGTTGGTGATTTAGTGAATGGTCTTCTTGTGGGGATAGGAAACATTATGCAAAGAAATCCTGTATTCCTTGAAGCAGTCTCTTATTATCTTCCGGAGCCATAATGCAGAACCGGAAGTATTCCCCGCCCAGTTCTTTGAAGCTGGAGCAGTCTCTCACCATCAGACCCTGCTTGATCAGAAATTCAAACACATCCGCAGAAGTAACTCCCTCTTTTTCAATCTTTACCAGTACAAAATTCGCATAAGCAGGATACACAGTCAGCACATTGATTTTGGAGATTTCAGTGCACATTTTGTCTCGCTCGGAGAGGATCAGATCTCGTGTTTTCTGGATATACTCCTGATCCTGGAGCATCTTCTCACCAGCGTAAGCGCCGAGGCTGTTCAGACTCCATGGGTTCTGCATCAGCAGAAGATCCTGAAGAAACTGGCTGTTACTGGTTGCACCGTAGCCGAGGCGGAGACCAGGTGCGGCATAAAATTTGGATACGCCACGGAGAATCGTCAGATTATCAAAACTGCTGATCAGAGACATGGAAGAAATTTCATTAATATCCGGTGCGAATTCAACGTAAGTCTCATCGATCATCAAGAAAGAGCCAGCCTCCCGGCAGCAGTCCAGAATGGTCTGGATCTCAGGCATTTTGAGAGCGGACGAAGTCGGATTGTTCGGGTTACATAATATCACCAGATCATAGCCTTTCCTGATTTCTTCGCAGAAGGCATGGATATCAAGATGGAACTGATCTGACTCTTTTAACAGGTAAGTATGGATGGAACTTCCCACCAGATCCAGTTCACGTCCATACTCGGAATAAGTTGGTCCAAGAACCAGTGTTTTTTGTGGTTTCCGTGTCTGGATCAGGAGAGAGATCAGCTCGGTAGAACCATTTCCGACGATTACATGTTCCGGTAAAATCTGGCAGTAATCGGCAATCACTTTTTTCAAAGTAGTGTAATTTCGGTCCGGATAACTACTGAGAAGATCCAGATGTGCAGCAAGATCTTTTTTCAGGTTTTTGGATAATCCAAGTGGGTTGACATTGGCTCCAAAGCAGACGATCTCGTCCACCGGTACATGATAAAATGCGGCGACAGCAGCGGTGTCACTTCCATGAAACTGCGGTTTTGCTTCCATAAATAGTATTCTCCTTTGTGTATAACAAAAATCTGTGAATTAAAAAAAACGGGTATTCCGCATTGCCTGATATGCAGAATAATGTTATAATTTATTATAATGTCTTTTTGAAAAAATGCAATGCAGAAGTAGGTGGCAAGCTTGAAGAATAAAATAAAAAAATTTTCCAAAGGAGATTTTCGAACCGTTCATCCGGAGATTGTACTGCCGGTAACGAATCTTGAGATGACGATCGGGGAAGGAGAGTCCTGCCAGGGAAGTTTCATTTTGAAGAACAGGAAAGAAGGAGATATCAGAGGACTTGTATATTCTTCTTCTTTTCGTATACATTTAGAAGAACAGGGATTTGAGGGCAACCCGGTGGAGCTCCGTTTTACTTATGATGGAAGCGGACTTGCTCCCGGGCATGTTGAACAGGGAAAGTTTACGATTGTATGTAATGGTGGAGAATTTGAGGTAAACTTTACTGCGATCATTGAAAAACCATCAGTCGAGACTTCCTGTGGAAGAGTACAGAATATCCGTGATTTTAAAAGGCTGGCGATGGAGAACTTTATTGAGGCACACCGCCTTTTCAGATCACGCGATTTTTATGACGTGATAAAGTATGAAGAGCCAAGGATAAAGGCACTTTATGATAATATTAGGAAATGGTCTCTCGGTGAGCAGGCGATGGAAGAATTTCTGGTCGGAATCAAACAGAAAGAATGTATTTTCCTGACAATGGGACGGAATCAGAGAACCTTCCGCAATTTAAAAGAAGCAACCCGTGAGATTATTCATTTTACAAAGAATACTTGGGGATTTATGCCTGTGAAGGTGCATGTGAGCGGTGATTTTATCCAGATTGGAAGGGATAACTTTACAACGGACGATTTTGTGGGAAATCTGTTTGATTTCAGTTATATCATTCATCCGGAAAAGGCTCATGCGGGAAATAATTATGGACAGATTGTTTTTGAAAGTCCGTATGAATCGCTGACCTATGAGGTAATGTTGGCCAATCACAAGGATCATGCAGAGAACAGACGTGTGGCAGATAAGACGATTGCATCAATCATAAAGGATTTCCTTGCGTGCAATGCGGAAGGAAAGGATCTGACAGCCTGGGCGGACGCAACAAGAGAAAAACTGAAGGGACTGGATATATATTCAGAAGACGGAGATGTTTATCCACTGTTTGATGCACATCTTAACCTGCTCTGTAAGGAGCCGGACAAGGCCAGTGATATTCTGGATGATTACAATTACAGCCGTTTTTCAGTGAATAAGGATTCCGTCATTTCATCGTATTATCTGTATCTGACTGCACTTTTAAGAAAATCAGGCAGCCAGGTCAACAAAGCGATTGAAGAACTGAATAAGGCATATATGAAAGAACCGACATCGTGGCAACTTGTGTGTATGCTGATTGACATTGATCCGGAATATAAAAACTACAGCAAAAAATTACAGGTTCTGGAACGCCACTGCAGCAACGGTGCGAACCAGGTAATTCTGTACTGGCAGGCATACCGGTGTTTTCTGGAGAAGCCAACCTGTCTGAAAAAGCTCTCGGCATTTGAAGTACAGATTCTCAATTTTGCGCAGAAGCACGGAGTTCTGACAAAGGAAATTGCGCTTTATATGGCGAACCTTGCATCCCAACAGCGGACTTATGATAAGAATCTGGATGTTGTGATGCGGAAGGTTTATCGGATTTTCCCGGATCCACAGATTCTGACAGCAATTTGTACCCATCTGATCCGTGGCAATCGGACAACACCGGAATGCTTCAAGTGGTATGCCTTGGCAGTAAAAGAAGATCTGAAGATTGCGCAGCTTTTTGAATATTATATGATGACTGTGGATGACAAATATCTGGACAGACAGTTTCCAAAATCCGTATTACTTTACTTCCGGCATGGAAATACACTGGAATATAAAAAAGCAGCGGTGTTGTATGCAAATCTGATTAACTGTGAGGAAGAAAGCAGTGAGCTTTACAGTGCTTACAGAGAGCAGATGGAGCGGTTTGCCTGGATGCAGCTTGAGAATCGAAGGATCAATGATATTCTGCATATTATTTACAAACGCTGCTGTACTGAGCGGGATATGACACCAGAAAGAATTCGGGCAGTTTATGATATCTGCCATGCTTATGAGATTAAGACAACGGTAAAGAACATGGCGTTTGTCATGGTGATCGAGCCTGACGGAACGATCAGTCAGAAGGTACAGTACAGTGCGGATGGAGTGATTGTATATTTATACAATAAAGACGCACGGATTGTCTGGGAATCAAAAGACGGCCGCCATTACATTGATTCCATTCCATATGAGACTATGAGGATGTTCTATGAGAACCGGTATATGGAAATCTGCAAAAAATATCAGGAAGAGCATGAGGAAGAGGAACGGAAGAAAGAGAAAAAAGAACTGACCTGGGATATGCTTAGAGAGCACGGGCTGGAGATGGCAGATGAAAAAGAAGTGTTTAAAATGTGCAGTATGCGCCTGCGTGAAGAAGGTACGGAGGAGGATGATTTTCTTCTGGCATTATGCTTTGAACTGTTTCTGAAAGATCAGTATGATAAGCAGACGCTGTCTTATCTTGCTGAGTATTATTGTGGATCGACCCGTAATATGAAGAAACTCTGGCATGTGGCAAGAGATTATGATATTACAACCTACAAGCTTTCAGAAAGAATCATTACGCAGATGCTTTTCTCGGAAACTATGTTTGGTGAGGAAGAAATTTTTGCGGATTATTATGAAGGAAGAACGTATTTCCGTTTAAAGAGAGCATATCTTGCTTATGTTTCAAGAGAATATGTGGTGAACGGACGTCAGGTAAAAGGATGTATTTTTGTAATCATCGCAAATGAATACCGCAAAGAGGAAGATCTTCCGGATATCTGTAAGATCGCCCTGCTAAAATATTATTCCAGCAGGGAAGTGCATCAGGAACTGGAACCGATGCTACGGGAATTCCTGCGCGAAATGTGTGAAAAACAGCTGTATTTTTCTTTCTATTTGAAATATCCGGAGAACTGGCTCAGAGAAGTGCAGCTTTATGATAAGACGATGATTGAATATCACGCAAAACCTGGAAGCAAAGTGGCAATTTCCTACCAGATACGGAAAGGCGAAAGTGATAATATGAATTATCAGGAAGAAATACTGCTTCCGGCATATGAAGACACTTATATCAAGAGCTTTATTTTGTTTGGTGATGAATCTCTGCGTTATTATTTTACAGAGACGAATAAGGATAAGGTGACGGTTACGGAAAAATGTGACTATAAGCCGCGTGAGGTGAGACCAATCGGAAAATTTGGAAGACTGAATGATATGACATCACTGAAGAATGAAGCACTGGCAATCGCGATGAAGGAATTTGCAACAGAAAAACAGCTTGCTGAGGATATTTTTGTTGCTTACTAAAGGAGGAAATACTTCATGACACATGGAAGTATTATAGGATATGACATCAATGCAAAGATGTGTCAGATCAGTTATTATAATGAAAAAACACAGGAACCGGAGACGGTGGATACCGGAATTGAAAAAGAGAACAATCAGATTCCTCTGGTGATGAACTATTATAAAGAGACCTGGACTTACGGAAGACAGGCAAGAAGGATGTCTACGGTAAGGGACAGTATCAGCGTGGAAGGGATCTGGGAGTGTGCGCTTGGCAATAGGAAAATTGAGGTAGACGGACAGGAATATGAAGGCGTCCAGCTGCTGGCGGATTTTGTAAAGTATACGTTGAATGGATTTGAAGAAATTGAAAGCATCACGTTTACAGTCCCGGAGAAAAACGAAGACATCCGCGTCCTGCTGAAGGGAATCGGACAGAAACTCGGAGTGGCAAAGGAAAATATTTATGTTCAGGACTACAAGGAAAGCTTCTGTCATTATATGTTTAACCAGCCGAAAGAATTATGGCAGTATGAAGCGGCACTTTTTTACTGTGACGAGGATGTGATCCGGGCATATATGTTGCGGGAACTGAAGAACAGTTCGCAGAAAAGCAGAGAAAGCTTTGTGACGGTGGACAAGGTGGCAGATGCACGTATGGAAGAACTGGAAGCAGTTTATCCGGTGCTGCATGTTGAGAAGGCAAAAGCAGCAGATGAGCATTTTAAACGTTTTATCCAGAGTGTATTTAACAAGAAGATGATCTCTTCTGTCTTTTTGACAGGAGATGGATTTGAAAATAACTGGTATCCGAATTCTCTGCGCGTTCTCTGTAACGGACGCCGTGCGTTTATGGGAAATAATCTGTACAGTAAAGGAGCGTGTTATACAGCGCAGCGCAGAAAAGAGGAACAGTCAGATGCACCAGTCTACCTGGATGAGACAAAACTGACCGAGCAGATTTCCGTGCGGATGCGCGTGAATGGAGAAGAAGGCTGGTACCCACTTGTATCCTGGGGCAATCACTGGTACGAATCAGACAGACAGTTCGAGGTACTTCTTGGTGATACAGAGGATATTGAGATCCATGTGGATTCCCTGGTGACCGGCAGACATCTTGTGGAGCCGGTTTCCCTGAAAGGTATGCCGGACCGGAAAAATTATGCGCTTCGTCTGAAGATTAATACATTTTTCTCGGATGAAAAGACCTGTCATATTATTTTTGAAGATATGGGATTTGGCGAATTCTTTGCGCCGTCAGGATTCCGGGTGGAGAAGATCATTGAATTAGGAGGCAGCAATGGGCAGTTTAATTCTTTGTCATAAGAAAAAGGCAAAACATCCCTATGAAATTTCGAGGATCCATACAAGGATCAGTACATTGGAAGAACTGTGTTATTATCTGTGCAACAATCTGTATCTGATTGATTATACGATCATGAATGAGCAACTCTGCAGATGGATCGCAGATGAACTGGAAATGCAGGATCTTGCAGTAAAGCTGGTGGAACTGATCCGGAATCATGGTTCCGTGGAGAAATTTGTGGTTCTTGTGCTACATGAATCCAGAATCTACACACCGGGTGAAATGGCACACATCCAGAATGTTCTGGAGAAACTCAAGAACCAGAAAGAAGTAGAACGTCAGAAATACAAAGCAGATAAGCTGATGGAAAGTGGAGAACTGGAATCGGCAATCCTGGTTTACATGTCGATCGTCAACGGAGAAAAGGATGATTCAGTAGATAAGCGTTTTTATGGTCGCGTGTCTGCGTGCCTTGCCGGAGCATATGGGAGAGCATTTCTGTATGAAGAGTCGGCGAGAATGTATGAGAAGGCGTATAAGATCTGTGAAGATAATAAAATGCTCGAAGGTTATCTGTATGCAAGTTCCAGATACATGCCGCAGGATGAATATCAGAAGATGGTCATGGGCAATGAAATCCTTTTGGAAATTGACAACAAACTTACAGAAAAGATAGAAAAAGTGAGAGAAAATATCAACATCGAACCGTCAAAGGAATTGTTTGAAGAATGGAAAAAAGAGTACAGAAGAGCATAGTGTACGGGAGAAAGTTCAAGGCTGTGTATTGATTTTCGGAAAATCATGTATTATACTCTCTATGTAAAATTAAGCGGATACAACAAATAGGAGAAGACAAAACGATGAGCGAACTTGAAAGAGTAGAGACTGGTTTAGGTGAAGAATGTGGTGTATTCGGTGCCTATGATATGGATGGTGGCGATGTTGCGCCGTCAGTGTACTATGGTTTGTTTGCCCTTCAGCACAGAGGGCAGGAAAGCTGCGGAATTGCAGTGACAGATACCTATGGCAAGCGGAAAGTTCATTTCAGAAAGGGACTAGGACTTGTCAATGAAGTATTCGATGAGGAAGAACTTGGCAAATTAAAGGGAAACCTTGGTGTCGGACATGTGCGGTATTCGACAGCAGGGGGAACTCGTGCGGAAAATGCACAGCCACTGGTTCTGAATTATGTGAAAGGTACATTGGTGATTGCCCATAATGGTAATCTGACGAATGCAATCGAGCTTCGTCATGAACTGGAATATACCGGAGCAATCTTCCAGACAACGATTGATTCGGAAGTGATTGCCTATCATATTGCAAGAGAGCGTCTGAAGGTTTCAAAGGCAGAGGATGCGGTCAGGAATGCAATGAAGAAAATTGAAGGCGCATATGCACTGGTTGTATCAAGCCCGCGTAAGATGATTGGAGCGAGAGATCCATTTGGTCTCAAACCACTCTGTATCGGCAAGCGAGATAATACCTGGTTCCTGGCATCGGAAAGCTGTGCCCTTGCAGCAGTTGGTGCAGACTTTATCCGTGACGTGGAACCGGGAGAGATTGTCAGCTTTACAAAGCATGGAGTATCTTCGGACAAAAGTATGCAGATTCCACTTGAAAAGCAGGCACGTTGTATTTTTGAGTACATTTATTTTGCACGTATGGACAGCGTGATCGACAACATCAATGTATATCATGCAAGGATTGTTGCAGGAAAGGCTCTTGCACAGTCTTATCCGGTAGAGGCCGATCTGGTTGTCGGTGTGCCGGATTCCGGACTGGTTGCGGCAAAAGGATATTCGGAATATTCCGGAATCCCTTACGGTATGGCATTCCACAAGAACAGTTATGTAGGAAGAACCTTTATCAAGCCGAAGCAGAGCCAGAGAGAGTCCAGTGTGAAGATCAAACTGAATGTTATTGAAGAGGTTGTACGGGGCAAGCGTATTGTTATGGTAGATGATTCCATCGTCCGTGGAACGACCTGTGCAAATATCATCAAGATGCTCAAGAAAGCAGGAGCAAAAGAAGTTCATGTAAGAATCAGTTCGCCGCCGTTTTTACATCCTTGTTATTTTGGTACAGATGTACCGTCGAATGATCAGCTCATTGCTCATTCGCATACAACGGAGCAGATCCGTGAAATGATCGGAGCAGATTCTCTTGGATATATGGAAATAGATAAGCTGAAAGACATGGTTGGAGATCTTGGATACTGCGATGCATGTTTTACAGGAAATTACCCGATGCGCGTTCCGGGAAAAGATATTTCCCACGCGTTTGAGTCAGAAGAATAGGGAGGATAAGACTATGGGATACGACAAGTATGTAAGTCCGCTTTCGGAGCGGTATGCCAGCAAGGAGATGCAGTATATTTTTTCTCCGGACATGAAATTTAAGACATGGAGAAAACTCTGGATCGCACTTGCAGAGACAGAAAAAGAGCTGGGGCTCAATATTACAGATGAACAGATCGCAGAACTGAAAGAGCATGCAGAGGATATCAATTACGATGTCGCAAAAGCACGTGAAAAAGTAGTGCGCCATGATGTGATGTCTCATGTATATGCATATGGACAGCAGTGCCCGAAAGCAAAAGGGATCATTCATCTGGGAGCAACTTCCTGTTATGTAGGTGATAATACCGATATCATTATCATGGCAGAGGCTCTGAAACTTGTTAAGAAAAAGCTGGTTAATGTTCTGGATGAACTTTCAAAGTTTGCAGATCAGTATAAAGATCTTCCGACACTTGCATTTACTCATTTCCAGCCAGCACAGCCGACAACGGTTGGAAAGAGAGCAACTCTGTGGATGCAGGAATTTTCTATGGATCTTGCAGATCTTGATTATGTGCTTGGAAGCTTGAAACTTCTTGGATCAAAAGGAACAACCGGTACACAGGCAAGCTTCCTGGAACTGTTTGAGGGAGATCAGGAGACTATTGATAAGATCGATCCGATGATTGCTAAGAAGATGGGATTTGAAGCATGCTATCCGGTATCCGGACAGACCTATTCCCGTAAAGTGGATACAAGAGTTGTGAATGTTCTTGCCGGAATTGCAGCAAGTGCACACAAATTCTCTAATGACATCCGTCTTCTCCAGCATCTGAAAGAAGTGGAAGAGCCGTTTGAAAAGACACAGATCGGATCTTCTGCAATGGCATATAAGAGAAATCCAATGAGAAGCGAACGAATCGCATCTCTGTCCCGTTACGTGATGATTGATGCACTGAACCCGGCGATCACTTCTGCTACACAGTGGTTTGAACGTACTCTGGATGACTCTGCGAACAAGCGCCTGAGTGTACCGGAAGGTTTTCTTGCGATTGACGGTATTCTGGATCTGTGCCTGAATGTCGTTGACGGACTGGTTGTATATCCGAAAGTAATTGAAAAACGTCTGATGTCTGAACTTCCGTTCATGGCAACAGAGAATATTATGATGGATGCAGTAAAAGCTGGTGGAGACCGTCAGGAACTGCATGAAAGAATCCGTGAACTTTCAATGGAAGCAGGAAAGAATGTTAAAGAAAAAGGTCTGGACAACAACCTTCTTGAACTGATCGCGTCAGATGATGCATTTAATCTGAGTCTGGAAGATCTTCAGAAAACAATGGATCCATCCAAATATGTAGGACGTTCCAAAGAACAGGTCGAAGCATTCCTTAAGAATGTGATCCGGCCGATCCTGGATGAAAATAAAGAGCTGCTTGGTGTAAAAGCAGAGATCAATGTATAGAATAACTGAATAAACAGAATGGAAGAGCAGGAAGCAGATTTCCGGGTAAGACGGAAGATTGTTTCCTGCTTTTTATTTATGTTTCATGGTCTGAAATTAACTTCTTTGAAATATCAATATAGTAAAGAATTAATGCGTTCATCTGAAGGAATCTATAAATCCCATGGAAATGTATAGATATTAAATCGTCATTAATTAGACAATTTGACGAAAAATATGAAAACTGAGTTTTTGACAAACATAGAAAAGCGCGAAAAAAGGCACTTATTTAGAGCAAATTTATTATGTTATCGCAATAACATGGTGATAATACACAAAAAATAAATAAGTTAACTGAAAATATTGCATAAAAACTATAAATAGGTTATTATAGATTCAACAGATAAAAACTATAAGGGATGTCTATTAAAAAGGAGGGTTAATGTATGAGTATTAACGATTTAGTATTAAAGGTAAATGATGTCCTAACAGGATCGGTGCTGATCATAGCACTTGTAGGTATTGGCTTGCTGTTCACATTTAAGCTTGGATTTATCCAGATCCGTGGTTTTAAAGATGGATGGAACAGAACCTTTGGAGGTCTTTTTAGTAAGAAAGGGGATGCCGGAAAAGACGGAATGTCTTCTTTCCAGGCACTTGCAACGGCGATCGCTGCTCAGGTTGGTACCGGTAATATCGCCGGAGCTGCAACTGCAATTGCAGTCGGTGGTCCGGGAGCAATCTTCTGGATGTGGATCAGCGCATTCCTCGGAATGTCAACGATCTTTGCAGAAGCGGTTATGGCTCAGAAGTTCAAACAGGTCAGTGATGACGGAACCGTAACAGGTGGTCCGGTATATTACATACGAGCGGCATTTAAAGGAACGTTCGGAAAAGTTCTGGCAGCTATTTTTGCAGTCCTGATAATCTTTGCACTTGGGTTCATGGGCAATGCGGTTCAGTCTAACTCGATCGCAGCATCATGGAACACTGCATTCGGAATTCCGAAGATTGCAATGGGTATTTTTGTAGCAGTTGTTTCCCTGTTTGTATTCACAGGTGGTATGAAGCGAATCGCAAAAGTTACTGAACTGATCGTGCCGATCATGGCAGCATTTTATATATTAGGTTCTTTGATCGTAATTTTTGCAAACGTTACAGCAATCCCGGCAGCATTCCATGACATTATTATCGGTGCGTTTAAACCGGCAGCAGTAGCAGGTGGTGCAATGGGCGCAACCTTGAAGCTTGCAGTACAGAAAGGTGTGGCAAGAGGTCTCTTCTCCAATGAAGCTGGTATGGGTTCTACACCACACGCACATGCAGTAGCAAAAGTAAACCATCCGGTTGAACAGGGCTTTGTAGCTATGATCGGTGTGTTCATTGATACATTCGTAATTCTTAACCTGACAGCACTTGTTATTATTACAACAGGATCAAGAACAAGCGGTTTTACAGGCGCAGAACTTAGCCAGTATGCTTTCTCTACTTTATATGGTAAGTTCGGTGAGATCTTTATCGCGATCTGTATGTTATTCTTCGCATTCTCAACGATCATCGGATGGTATTTCTTCGGTGAAGCAAACATCCGTTATCTGTTTGGAGCAAAAGCTGTTAAAATTTACTCAATCATTGTATGTATCTGCGTAGTGCTTGGATCACTTCAGGAAGTAGAACTTGTATGGAATATGGCAGACTGCTTCAACAGTTTAATGGTTATCCCGAATGCGATTGCACTGATAGCACTCAGTGGTCTTGTTAAGAAGACACATGACGATTACTATAATAATTTCCTGCCAAATCGGAAAAAAGGCAAATAGATAATTTGTATAATAGCTGGAAAACAGTTATAGAAAAAAACAATAAGAAATATACAAAAAAATCTATAAAAAGACTAGCATTTTGTATAAAAGTGTGTTATAGTTATCATGTCAGCAAGAAAGATGCTGCAAAATAAATAAAAAGATGCAGTCAATTAGATAGTAGGTTGATATTTCCTGCGAGAGAATCACTTATAAAGATATTTGATAAATGGTCGCCGAAGATGCAAGCCGTAGAGCAGTGAAGCTCGCTGAATGGTGAAACTTTCAGGCAAAAGGATCGGGAAAGGTACTACACTCTGAATCCGGAATTACCGAATTTGCAAGGAAACAGAAAGGGCGTTTAAAACAGAGAAGTTGTTTTGGCGTCCTTTTTTGATACCAGATATATGTTAAAAAATTATCTGGAGTATTTCAGACACAGGGAGTCAAAAAAGACCGCATAAACGGACAGGGGACGAAAGGAAGAAGCGGCTATGAATACTGGATTTATGATTATCACAAATAATCCACTGGTAAAAGAAAAACTTGGGAAAGATTATCATGTGGAATACGAAGAGCTTTCTTATGAGGACACACTTAAAAAAGTTCAGAAGATGATCTTCCAGGGATACAGACTTTTGACACATCCGCTGTCCGGAAGCGTAAAACCGAATGAGACTCCATATAAGTCGGTTATGCTCTCGGAAACGCCGGAAGGTCTGGATGCACAGGCAATGCAGATCATTGCAAGCGCTATTCAGGCGTGCGGCAAATTTCAGTTTAAGTCTGATCTTTATAAACCACAGGTTTATGCAGACTTTCAACTTGTAGATTACACATTGATCTCAAGTGCTCTGCCGTCAGCGGAAAGCTGGCGCTAGAAAAAAGGCTGTAGAAGTACATGCGGTTTGGTGTACTTTTGAGCATACAACAAACACATTCAAAAAAGGAGGGAATTTACAGTGAAATTAGAAGTAGGTCACATTTTTATTAACGACATTCAGTTCGCATCTGAATCAAAGATCGAAAATGGTGTTCTTTATGTTGACGAAGAAGCTGTAAAGGCAATCGTTCTCGAGGACGAAAAAATCAAAAGTGTTAAATTTGATATCGCAAAACCAGGTGAAAGCGTTCGTATCACACCGGTTAAAGATGTTATTGAACCACGTGTTAAAGTTGAAGGAAGAGGGGGAGTCTTCCCGGGCGTTATCGCAAAAGTTGACACTGTAGGAAGTGGTAAGACATATGCATTAAAGGGAATGGCTGTTGTAACAGCTGGTAAGATCGTTGGTTTCCAGGAAGGTATCATCGATATGTCAGGCCCAGGTGCAGAATACACTCCATTTTCAAAGCTGAACAACTTAGTTGTTGTCTGCGAACCGGTTGAAGGAATCAAACAGCATGAATATGAAAAAGCTGTTCGTCTTGCTGGATTCAGAGTAGCAGTTTACCTTGGAGAACTTGCTCGTGAACTTACACCAGATGAAACAAAAGTATATGAAACATACGGAATCATGGAAGGAAAAGAAAAATTCCCAAATCTTCCGAGAGTTGCATATGTACAGATGCTTCAGAGCCAGGGACTTCTTCATGACACATATGTATACGGTGTTGATGCTAAGAGAACACTCTCTACTATCATGAATCCGACAGAAGTTATGGACGGAGCTATTGTATCTGGTAACTGTGTATCAGCATGTGATAAAAACCCAACATACGTTCATGAAAACAACCCGGTTGTACATGACCTCTTTGAAGAACACGGAAAAACAATTAACTTTGTTTGCCAGATTCTTACAAACGAAAACGTATACCTTGCAGATAAGATGCGTTCATCTGACTGGACAGCTAAAATGTGTCGTCTGTTAGACCTTGATGCAGTTATCGTTTCACAGGAAGGATTCGGAAACCCGGATACTGACCTTATCATGAACTGCAAGAAGATCGAAGCTGAAGGCGTTAAGACTGTAATCATTACAGACGAATATGCTGGACGTGACGGAAAATCTCAGTCACTCGCTGACGCTGATCCGGCTGCAGATGCAGTTGTAACTGGTGGAAATGCTAACCAGGTAATCGTACTTCCTAAGATGGATAAAGTAATCGGAACAGAAGAATTCGTTACAATCATCGCTGGTGGTAATGAACATTCTCATCGTGAAGATGGAACAATCGAAGTTGAAATTCAGGCCATTACCGGTGCTACAAACGAAACCGGATTTGGATATCTGAGTGCACGTTAGGAATGGAGGACGTAAAGATAATGAGTAAAATTAAAGTTGTACATTATATCAATCAGTTCTTCGCTCAGATCGGTGGAGAAGAAAAAGCTGATTATCCTGCTGAACTTCGCGTAGGCGAAATCGTTGGACCTGGACAGGCTCTGACACAGCAGTTTGGAGAAGAAGCAGAGATCGTAGCTACAATCGTTTGTGGTGACTCTTACTTCAATGAAAACCTTGACAAAGCAAAAGCTGATATTCTTGAAATGGTTAAGAGCCAGAATCCTGATATCTTCATCGCTGGACCTGCTTTCAACGCTGGACGTTACGGTGTTGCTTGCGGAACTATCTGTGATGCAGTACAGGAAGAACTTGGAATCCCGGCAGTAACTGGTATGTATGTAGAAAACCCAGGTGCTGATATGTTCAAGAACAAAGTTTATACAGTATCTACAAAGAACAGCGCAGCTGGTATGAGAGATGCAGTTAAGAAACTTGCTCCTCTTGCTCTTAAGATCGCTAAAGGCGAAAAGATCGGTGCTTCTTGCCAGGAAGGTTATATGCCGAACGGAGTTCGTGTAAACTTCTTCGAAAAAGAACGTGGATCTAAGAGAGCTGTTAAGATGCTCCTTAAGAAACTGGCAGACAAGCCGTTCGAGACAGAGTATCCAATGCCATCATTCGACCGTGTTGATCCACAGCCGGCTATCAAAGACCTTAGCAAGGCTACAATCGCACTTTGCACTTCAGGTGGAATCGTTCCGAAAGGAAATCCGGACCACATCGAAAGTTCAAATGCTTCTCACTACGGAGAATATGACATCACAGGCGTTATGGATCTTACAGAAGAAACATACGAAACAGCTCATGGTGGATATGACCCGGTATATGCAAACGAAGATGCAGACCGTGTACTTCCTGTAGACGTTATGCGTGAATTCGAAAAAGAAGGCGTTATCGGAAAACTTCACAACAAATTCTATACAACAGTTGGTAACGGTACAGCCGTAGCTTCTGCAAAAGCTTTCGCTGAGGAATATGCTCAGAAACTTATAGCAGACGGTGTTGACGCAGTTATCATGACCTCTACTTGAGGTACCTGTACACGTTGCGGTGCAACAATGGTAAAAGCAATTGAAGCAGCTGGACTCCCGGTAGTTCATATGTGTACAGTAACTCCGATTTCCATGACAGTTGGTGCGAACAGAATCGTTCCTACGATTGCTATTCCTCATCCACTTGGAAATCCGGCTCTTGAAAAAGATGAAGAGTATGCTCTTCGTAAGGGTCTTGTTGAAAAAGCTCTGAAAGCTCTTACAACAGAAGTAGACGGACAGACAATCTTTGACAACTAAATCATAGTTAGAAGGTCATGTAATTTTATTAAAAAAGGAGAGAACGTTATGAGCAAAGTTTATGACGTGATCGTCCTGGGTGCGGGACCTGCAGGCTTAGCTGCAGGTCTGTACGCAGGAAGAAGCCGTCTTTCAACACTGGTTATTGAGAAAGGTAAAGATGGCGGACAGATCGCAATCACAGATGACATCGAAAATTATCCTGGACAGATCGTAGAAGGGGAAAGCGGTCCTTCTCTTATCGCAAGAATGACACAGCAGTGTGAAAAATTCGGCGTTGAGAGAGCATCAGATGTAATTAACGAAGTACACCTGGACGGCGATATCAAAGTACTGAAGAGTGCGAAGGCTGAATATCAGTCAAAGACGGTTATCATCGCAACCGGAGCTTTTGCAAGACCGATCGGATGCAAAGGCGAAAAAGAATTCATGGGTAAGGGCGTTTCTTACTGCGCTACCTGTGATGCAAACTTCTTTGAAGATTTTGAAGTATACGTAGTAGGTGGAGGAGACTCTGCTGTAGAAGAAGCTATGTACCTTACAAAATTTGCAAGAAAAGTTACCATTATTCACAGACGTGATGAGCTTCGTGCAGCAAAATCCATCCAGGAAAAAGCTTTCAAGAACGAAAAACTTCACTTTATGTGGGATACGGTTGTAGAAGAAGTTGGCGGTGACGGAATCCTTTCTGAGATGACTGTTAAGAATGTTAAAACAGGTGAACTCACTAAGATCGTAGCTGATGAAGATGACGGAATGTTTGGTGTATTCGGATTTATCGGAACACTTCCAAACTCAAAGATCTATGAAGGAACAGGTCTTGAGATGGATGAAAGAGGATATATTCCGACAGATGCAGATATGCACACTAATATCCCAGGCGTATTCGCAGCAGGCGATATCCGCGTTAAGAGCTTAAGACAGGTTGTTACAGCTGCAGCTGATGGAGCAATCGCAGCTACACAGGCAGAAAAGTATATTAACGAGTTAAAATAATAAACACTTTTTAATAGAGTGAGGAGGACATTTGACATGTTAGAAGTAGATAAGAAAACATTTGAAGACGAAGTCTTAAAAGCAGAAGGTTATGTATTCGTAGATTTCTTTGGTGATGGATGCGTTCCATGCCAGGCTCTGATGCCGTTCGTACATGAAATGGCAGACAAATACGGAGATAAGATCAAATTCACATCTCTGAATACAACAAAAGCTCGTCGTCTTGCTATCGGACAGAAGATCCTTGGTCTTCCGGTTATGGCTATTTACAAAGATGGCGAAAAAGTAGAAGAAGTAGTAAAAGATGATGCTACACAGGAAAGCATCGAAGCAATGATTAAGAAATATATCTAATCATTAAACCAATTTAATTCGGTGAGCCGCGCACAGGCGGCAAAGAGCTGTCTGTGTGCTCACAATATATAATCGCGTAAAGCGTGTAAAACTATTAACAAAACAAAATTTTAAAAGAAAGGAAGGAGGAAAAGACATCATGGCAATTTTAAAAGATAAAAAAGTTGTTATTATCGGTGACCGTGACGGTGTACCGGGACCAGCAATCGCAGAATGCGTAAAGACAGCTGGCGGAGATGTAGTTTTTTCTTCAACAGAATGTTTCGTCTGAACTAGCGCAGGCGCAATGGATCTGGAGAATCAGAAAAGGGTAAAAGAATTTGCTGAGGAGTACGGCCCGGAAAACGTAGTCGTAATCGTAGGCGCAGCTGAAGGAGAAGCAGCAGGACTTGCTGCAGAAACCGTTACAGCAGGAGACCCGACATTCGCAGGTCCGTTGACAGGGGTCCAGCTTGGACTCACGACATATCACGTATGTGAACCAGAGTTAAAAGAAGAATTTGACCCGGCTGTTTACGATGAACAGGTAGGCATGATGGAAATGGTCCTTGATGTTGATGATATCGTAGACGAAATGTCAGCAATCCGCGACGAATATTGCAAATACCTCTAAGATAAAGAGGGGTATACCTTCAAAGCGGAATATCTGAGATAGAGGTACAGGCGGCAGGATTCTTCCTGTCGCCTGTTTTATTGCCAGGCATATCGGGAACATGCTGGTATTGCATTAGTGAGTTGCCTAGCAGATCAGAAGTGTGCCAGTGATACACTTCTGATGAAAAGCTTGTTTAGCGCATTCTGCCAAAATTCTTTTAAATCAGGCAGGTAGATTATACGCGCATATCACGGAGAAATGAATGATGGTGACATTCGTAAAAAGAGAATGTCAGGAAAGGTGGAAACCAGCGATGAACAGTGTAATTAAAGGAGCAGGATATGTACTCGTACATACCCCGGAAATGGTAGTTTACAACGGAACAACACAGACAACAGAAAGAGTTGTTAATCCGGAATCAGAATATTTAAAAGAACTTAGAGATCATCTTCGGTCATATGATACATGTGTAAATTATTGGCCGAATCAGGTATATATCGGAAATGCAACACCGGACGACCTTGCCCAGGTTGAATTTCCATACTACGACAAAGTAAAAGAAGGCGCAGAACGTTACGGAAAATACGGTGAAATCATGCCGGAAGACGAATTCCTTCTTTTAGCTCAGGCTTGCGATATGTTCGAAGTTGTTATGCTTGAGAAAGGATTTGTAGCAGCTACAAAGGAGAAATTTGCAGCAGATCCGATCATCACAGATGATATTGTAGAAAAAGTAATCGAGGGATTTGAAATCTCAGAAATTGAACATTTTGTAAATGAAGAGCATGCTGAAGGTCTGTATCATGAAAACAAACTGGTAGGCTGTGTAAAGAGAGCGCATGACATTGATGCAAACCTTTCAGCTCATGTTATGCATGAAAACATTATGAGTAAGGCATCCAGCGTGCTCGCCCTCCTCTATGGTGTAAGAAACGCAGGAATCGAAAAGACAGACGTTGAGTATGTCATCGACTGTGCAGAAGAAGCTTGTGGTGATATGAACCAGCGTGGTGGCGGTAACTTCGCAAAAGCAGCAGCTGAAGTTGCAGGACTTCTGAACGCAACAGGTTCTGACTCACGTGGATTCTGTGCCGGACCATCTCACGCACTGATCGAAGCAGCAGCTCTCGTAAAATCAGGCGCATACAAATGTGTAGCTGTAACAGCTGGTGGTTGTACAGCAAAACTTGGTATGAACGGTAAAGACCATGTAAAGAAAGGCCTTCCGATCCTGGAAGACTGCCTTGGTGGATTCTGTGTAATCATCGCAGAAAACGATGGCGTAAACCCGGAAATCAACCTGGATATCCTTGGACGCCATACAGTAGGAACAGGAAGTGCTCCGCAGAACGTAATCGGAAGCCTTGTAGCTGATCCACTGGAAAGAGCAGGACTTAAGATCACAGATATCGATAAATTCTCTCCGGAAATGCAGAACCCGGATATCACAAAACCGGCAGGAGCTGGAGATGTACCGCTTGCTAACTACAAGATGATTGCAGCTCTCGCAGTTAAGAGAGGCGAACTTGACAGAAAAGAACTTGCAAGTTTTGCAGGAGAACACGGACTGACAGGATGGGCTCCGACTCAGGGACATATTCCTTCAGGTGTACCGTACATCGGATTTGCAAGAGAAGATATCCTTGCAGGAAAGATCAATAAAGCCATGATCATCGGAAAAGGAAGTTTGTTCCTTGGACGTATGACCAACCTCTTCGACGGTGTATCTTTCGTAATCCAGGCAAATACTGGTGCAGAAGATAACAGCGGCGTATCAGAAGAAGAAGTAAAAGGACTGATCGCAAAAGCAATGAAAGATTTTGCAGCATCATTAATGGCAACAGAAGAATAAGAAAGGTGGACAAACAAAATGGCAAATGGAATTGAAAGAATGATTGCCGACACCTTTATGGAGATGGCGCAGGGACTGGAGACAGGAAGCTTCGGAAAGCGCCCGAAAGTTGCACTGACCGGAATGGGAAGCGAACATGGAGAAGCAAACTCTATGGCAGCGGCAATTGAAGCGGCAAAAGACGGAATTGATGTATATTATATCGGAACATTAGAAGCAGAAGGCGTTACAACTGTTAAAGTGGCTAACGATGAAGAAGGTCATGATAAGATGGAAGAAATGCTGAAGAATGGAGAAGTAGATGCAGCAGTAACCATGCACTTCCCATTCCCGATCGGTGTATCTACAGTAGGACGCTGTGTAACACCGGCAACTGCAAAAGAAATGTTCATCGCTAATACAACAGGAACATCCAGCACAGACCGTATTGAAGGAATGATCAAAAATGCGATCTACGGAATCATCGCTGCAAAAGCTTGTGGTAAGAAGAATCCGACCGTTGGTATCCTGAATGTAGACGGTGCACGTCAGACAGAGAAAGCTCTGAAAAAACTGCAGGAGAACGGGTATCCGATCGAATTTGCAGAATCAGGAAGAGCAGATGGCGGATGCGTTATGAGAGGAAATGACGTCCTTCAGGCATCCCCGGACATCATGGTAACAGATTCCCTTACCGGAAATATCATGGTGAAGATGCTTTCTTCTTTCACAACAGGTGGAAGCTTTGAAGCAACAGGATTCGGATACGGACCTGGAATCGGAGAAGGATATGAACAGCTTGTTATGATCGTATCCAGAGCATCCGGAGCACCGGTTATCGCAAATGCGATCCGTTACGCAGCGCAGCTGGTAAGAGGAAAAGTATTTGAGGTAGCAAAAGAAGAATTTGCAGCTGTTAAGAAAGCAGGATTAAAAGAAATCTTGGATGAACATAAAGCATCACAGAAACCGGCAGTGGCTGAAGAAGAAATTAAAGAGCCACCGAAGGAAATCGTAACAGCACAGATCCCTGGAATTGAAGTTATGGATCTGGAAGACGCAGTTAAAGTACTGTGGAAACTCGGTATTTACGCAGAAAGCGGAATGGGATGCACAGGACCAATCATCCGTGTATCAGACGCAAACCTCGCAAAAGCTGAGGAAGAACTGAAAAAGAGCGGATATATTAACTAATAAAATCTGCCTTTTTATAAACACTCTCACTCTAATTCAGGAAGATGGGCTTTCCGGTCATAAGACCGGGAAGCCTTTTTCCTTGCGAAAAACTGTTTTTGCAGAAAGATTATACATTATTTGTCACAGATACTGTGAACGGTAATGATTGTACTGTTTTGTGTACGAAAAATTTTTGGTTGATTTTTAGAATAGGAAATAGTATCATGACAGTTATAAATCCGAAAAAGTGAGAGGGAGAAAGTCATGGATACGCAATTATTACTGAAAACGGCGATGCTTGCCGGTGAAATAATGCTGCGAAGCGGAGCGGAAACGTATCGTGTGGAAGATACCATGCATCATATACTGAAGACGGCGGATCACATCGAGATGGCAGAAGTTCTGGTGATCATGACCGGAATTTCCGCGACGATCAAACTGGAGAACGAAAAGGCAGTTACTGTTACAAAGAGAGTAGAAGAACGGGATACCAATCTAAAGCTCGTCGTAAATGTTAATGAGATTTCCAGGCAGTATTGTGGAGATGATCTGACACTAGAGCAGGCATATGAGAAGCTTTCGACGTTAAAACAGTTCGAGTTCAGCCGCAAGACAACTAACCTGGCAATGATGGGGGTTGGTGTGGGATTTACAATTTTTTTTGGTGGATCCATTGCAGATACCGGGGCAGCCATCGTTGTAGGACTTTTTCTTGTTGCCTTTGTATCAGCGGGACAGGATCTGAAATTTCACCCATTTATTCAGGATATTTTCGCAGGATTTGGTGTTGCATTTGCCTGTTGCCTTCTAAAAGAAGGTTTGGATGATCAGATGAATATGGATACTGTTATGATAGGAAGTTTCATGCCTCTTGTACCGGGAATGGCAATCACCAATGCTGTCAGGGATACCTTGCGGGGGGATTATCTTTCCGGTGGTGCAAGAGTGATGGAAGCTTTCTTAAAAGCACTTGGGATTGCAATTGGAATTGGTATTGGGCTGGCGCTTTGCGCAAAGATTTTTTAGCAGGAAGGAGAGCAAAAAATGAACAGTACTGTTTTTGAAATGATCATCCGGGTATTTGGAGCGTTTTTATCTATTTACAGTTTTGCGGTTCTCCTTCAGGTTCCGCGCCGCTTTGTTCTTCAGGCTGGTATTGTAGGAGCAATTGGTGGATTTGTTTATCTGCTTGCAATACATTTTGGCAGGGGAGATGTGATGGCATCTTTATATTCAGCAGTTGCAGCTGCGGTTGTTTCGCATATTTTTGCGAGAGTTTATAAGACACCGGTTACGTTGTTTCTGATTGCCGGGGTTCTTCCGACTGTTCCCGGAAACGGGATGTACCAGACGGTTCATTATCTGATCGACGGGAACGAGGCGATGTCCGAATTTTATCTGATCCAGACATTGGAGATCGCAGGCGTGATCTCTCTTGCAATTTTTGTCGTGGATACCTTTTTCCAGGCTTTTCAGAAGAGTGAGTGGAAGCAGAATTCCATGAAGTATGTCCGAAAGATCGTTCCTGGAGCTGAGGAACCGCAAAATACAGAAAAACGGGAAAAATAGTGGCTTCGGAATGCTTGAAGTAAAAAAGGGAATGTGTTAGTATTATAAAGATGAACATATATTTGAATGTCATAGAGAACTGTGAATAGTTTATTTTCACAGTGAAAATAAAACAGAAGTTAAAGAGAGGAACACTAAAATGAAAAAAGTCAGAACAAGATTTGCACCGAGTCCGACAGGTAGAATGCATGTCGGTAATTTGCGTACTGCATTATATGCATACCTGATCGCAAAACATGAAGGCGGAGATTTTATGCTCCGTATTGAAGATACAGATCAGGAAAGATATGTAGAAGGTGCATTGGATATTATTTACAGAACACTGGAGAAGACAGGCCTTGTTCATGATGAAGGCCCAGATAAAGATGGCGGTGTCGGACCATACGTTCAGAGTGAAAGACAGGCTTCAGGAATTTACATGAAGTATGCTAAGCAGTTAATTGAACAGGGAGATGCATACTACTGTTTCTGTGATAAAGAACGTCTGGAATCTTTGAAGACTTCTGTATCAGAGGATGGAACACAGATTGTGAATTATGACAAGCATTGTCTGCATCTGAGTAAAGAAGAGATAGAAGCAAACCTTGCAGCCGGAAAGCCATATGTTGTCCGTATCAATATGCCGACAGAGGGAACCACAACTTTCCATGATGAAATTTATGGAGATATTACCGTTCCGAATGCGGAACTGGATGATATGATCCTGATCAAATCAGACGGATATCCGACCTATAATTTTGCGAACGTTATTGATGATCATTTGATGAATATTACACACGTTGTCCGAGGAAATGAATATCTTTCTTCAGCACCGAAGTACAACCGTCTTTACGAAGCATTTGGATGGGAAGTACCGGTCTATGTACATTGCCCGCTGATTACAGATGAGAACCACAAAAAGCTCAGTAAGAGATGTGGACATTCTTCTTACGAAGATCTTCTGGATCAGGGATTTGTAAGTGAAGCAATTGTAAATTATGTGGCACTTCTTGGATGGTGTCCGCAGGATAACAGAGAGATCTTCTCACTGCCGGAACTTGTTGAAGCATTTGACTATCATCATATGAGCAAATCACCGGCTGTATTTGATATCAATAAGCTGAAGTGGATGAACGGGGAATATCTGAAGGCTATGGATTTTGATAAATTCTATGAACTTGCAGAGCCGTATATCAAGAAAGTGATCACAAAGGATTATGATCTGAAAAAGATTGCGTCTCTGATCAAGAGCCGTATCGAAATCCTTCCTGATATCAAAGACCAGATTGATTTCTTTGAAGCTGTTCCGGAATATGATACTACAATGTATTGCCATAAGAAGATGAAGACTAACGAAGAGACTTCTCTGGAAGTATTAAAAGAAATTCTTCCAAGACTGGAAGTATGGGATGATTACAGTAACGACGCATTATTCGGGCTGCTGAAGGGATTTGCAGAAGAAAAAGGTTATAAGAACGGATATGTGATGTGGCCGGTAAGAACTGCAGTTTCAGGAAAGCAGAATACTCCGGGTGGAGCGACTGAGATCATGGAAGTTCTTGGTAAGGCAGAATCTGTAGAAAGAATCAAGAATGCAATAGAATTATTAAGCAGATAATATACAGATATAAAAGTATGCATGGGGGACGGATTTCTTTTTTCGCGTAATGCGGAAGAGGAATCCGTTCTGTTGTATTACATATGAGAAGGGGAGTTCATGAAACTAAACAGAGGACAGGATGAAGCGATAAAGCACGGGAATGGACCGTGTATGGTGCTGGCACCTCCGGGTTCGGGAAAGACGCTTATTGTCACAGAACGTACCCGTTATCTGATTGAGGAGAGCGGAGTACGCCCGGATCAGATTCTTGTAATTACTTTTACAAGATATGCAGCACGTGAAATGAAAGAACGTTTTGAAAGGCTGACTGCCGGAAAAAATTATCCGGTAACGTTTGGGACCTTTCACAGTATTTTTTATGGGATTCTAAAATGTGCCTATGGGATTGGTGCGAATAATCTGATGTCTGAAAAAGAGTCCTCTGTACTTTTACAGGAGGTCTTAGACCAGACCGATATCGAATCAACACCTGAGGTAGAAGATGAAGAGGAACTGGTGAGAGAACTTCTGCGGGAAGTCGGCATGGTAAAGAACGGACTTTGTCATCTGAAAGATTTTCACAGTAAGTATCTTACACAAGATGAGTTTGCAGAAGTGTTCCGCAGCTATGAGCATCAGAAAAAAGAACTGAAAAAATTTGATTTTGATGATATGTTGGTACAGTGTTATGCACTTTTCCGGAAAAAGCCGGAGATTCTGCAAGGATGGCAGAAGCGTTTCCAGTATATCCTGATCGATGAATTCCAGGATATCAACCGTGTGCAGTATGAAGTGATCCGGATGCTTGCAGCACCGAGGTACAATTTGTTTGTAGTCGGGGATGATGATCAGTCCATTTATGGATTTCGTGGAGCAAAGCCGGAGCTGATGCTTTATATGAAGCAGGAATTCCCGTCACTTCGGACCATTTCGCTGACGGTGAATTATCGTTCTACCGAATTTATTACCGGAGCAGCGGCAAGAGTGATTTTGCATAATGATACCCGTTTTTATAAGCGTGTACAGTCATTTCGGGGAAGAGGACAGAATGTTCATGTGCAGGAAGTCCTGGATGAACAGGAAGAGGCGCAGTATGTAACGGAAGAGATCCAGAAAAAACTGGACCAGGGAATAAAGCCGGGAGAAATTGCTGTACTTTTCCGGGCAGCAGTCCAGGCGCGAATGATTTCGGAAATATTAAGCGAACACCGTATCCCGTTTGAAATGCGAGATTATGTGACCAATTTTTACAGGCATTTTATTGTAAAAGATATGATGGCATATCTGCAGTTGGCAGCAGGAAAGCGGGACAGGTCGCTTTTCCTGACAATCTGTAACCGACCACTCAGGTATCTGGCACGGAACAGTATGGAGAACCGGCAGGTAAATTTTGAGGATCTGCGTAAATTTTATTGCGATAAGGACTGGATGCTGGATATTATTGACCAGTTTGATGTGGATGTCCGTATGATGAAGAATATGGCACCTTATGCGGCAATCCAGTATATCCGGAAAAAGATCAGATATGATGATTTTCTGAAGGAATATGCCGAAAAACATCAGATTTCGTGGAAGCAGCTGATGGATGTGATGGCAGAGCTTGAGGAGAGGAGTAAAAACTTCAAATCCTATGATGAATGGGAAATCCATATTGCAAAATATACGCAGGAGCTGGAAGAACAGCAGGCAAAGGCAAGGAAGATCAAAGGAGAGCGGGAGAATAAGGTACAGCTGATGACGATCCATTCAGCGAAAGGACTGGAATTTGAGGATGTATTTGTGATCCATGCCAATGAGGGTGAGATTCCGCATCAGAAGGCAGAAAAGAAAGACGAGATTGAAGAAGAGAGAAGACTTTTTTATGTAGCATTAACCCGTGCGAAGAATAATCTCTGCATTTCCTATATTACACAAAAAAACGGGAACAGTATCAAACCGTCCCGTTTTGTGGAAGAACTTTTAGGTCAGAGAATAAAATAATTATTCTTCAATATCAAAGCCTTCAAATTCCTGTGTATCAAGCCATTCATCAAACTTATCCGCAGCGCGGTCATACTCATCATCATCTTCGATATTCTGAAGATCATGATCGGAGCCGCCTGTGGTATCACGGATAAAGCGATAGATCCATACGTCTCCGTCCTCATTTCCACCGTCTTCATCAAGCGGAAGAAGTGCAATGTATTCGGTAGAATCCATATTAAAAGTTGTGATAATGGCGCATTCGATTTCCACATCGTCATCAAGTGTCAGTGTGACAACATCGGATTCAAGCAGATTATGTTCCTTTTCCATTGTTCAGTTCTCCTTTCAATCTGATACTATCACTCTAACAGAGTATGGGGATATTTGCAAGGGGAAAAGTATTGACATTAGCGGTAAAAAAGATACAATAAAAGAAAGGTTTCAGGGAGGTTTATCTATATGAAGAAAAAGATTTTTTCTATCTTTCTTGTGATGGTTCTCTGTATTGGCATGACTGCAGGCTGTAAGAAGAATGTTGGGACAAGCCAGGACAATGCAATAGCAGAAGAGGACGATGACAGCAAGGAAGAGGCAAAAAGCTATCGTTTTGGATTTAGTTGTATTACCATGGAAAATCCATACTATATTACACTTGAGCAGGCACTGAGAGAAGCAGTCGAAGCACAGGGAAGTACGCTGGTGACAAAAGATCCGGCACTGAATGTAGACACCCAGATCGAGCAGATCCATCAGATGATCAAAGACGGACTTGATGCCATTTTTCTGTGTCCGGTATCAAGAGATGCGATCACACCTGCTCTGGAAGAGCTTAAGGAAGCCGATGTTAAGATCATCAATATTGATACGGAAGTTAAGGATACGGATTATATTGAAGCTTTTATTGGTTCGGATAATAAAGCTGCCGGACAGCTTTGTGGAGAAGATCTGATACAGCAGAGTCCGGATGGTGGAAAGATTGTAATTCTTGAAGGTCTTACACAGAATTCTATTGTAGAGAGAATTACAGGCTTTGAGGAAGCAATTGCCGGAAAGGGATTTGAGATTGTAGGAAGATCAGATGTCAGTGGAGATTTGAACGAGGCAAGAGAAGCAGCTAACAAGATTTTTGCAGAGAATAAGGATGTTACGGCAGTAATGTGCGGGAACGACCAGATTGCGCTTGGGGCACTGGTTGCAGCAAGAACAGCCGGTCTTACTGATGTAAAGATTTACGGGGTAGATGGTTCTCCAGATCTGAAAAAAGAACTTCAGAAGACGGATTCCCTGATTCGCGGAACAAGTGCGCAATCACCGATCAAACTCGGAAAAGAATCGGCCAAAATCGGTTTTGCTATTTTAAACGGGGATGATTATGAAAAGACAACGTATCTGGATGTATTTTTTATTGATGCCTCGAATGTAGATATGTATGGAGTTGACGGATGGCAGTAACAGGGGGAACAGTGGATATGAAGACAGCAGTGGGATTTCCGTTTCCACAGGGATGTACTGTGGAAGGACAGACAGCGAATTTTTCGGTAGCAGTTCCGGAAGGACAGACATGTGAGCTGATCATTTATAAAAAAGGTGCCAGGGCTTCAGCATTTTCACAGGAGATGCCATACTCTGATGTGGCAGGAAATCTGCACTTCCTCTCCGTGGTGCTGGAACAACCGGAAGATTATGAATATTGTTATAAAATCGGTGGAAAGATAGTTCCGGATCCATATGGAAAAGCATTTTCAGGCAGAGAACACTGGTCTGTGTCAAAGGGAAAGGAAAAGAGAAAGCTGCGTACCCGGATCGTAACAGATACATTTGACTGGGGAAAGTCGCAATTTCCACATCTGAAAAAGGAAGATGTGATCGCCTACAGTCTTCATGTCCGTGGATTTACAAAACACAGTTCGTCCGGAGTCGCACACAAAGGAACGTTTGACGGAGTTACGGAGAAACTGCCCTATCTTCAAAAATTGGGGATTAACCAGATCCATCTGATGCCGGTTTATGAATTTGATGAGAATCAGAGGCATGTGAATTACTGGGGATATGGAAAAGCATATTTCTTTGCACCAAAAGCATCATATGCGGCAGGAGATCCGGTGAATGAGATGAAGTCACTTGTTCGTCAGATGCATCTTGCAGGGATTGAAGTTATTCTTGAGATGCCTTTCACAGAGGGAACTACGTTTTCTCTGATTTTAGATTGTCTGCGTTACTGGGTGATGCAGTATCATGTGGATGGATTTATTGTGAATCCATATATCTGCAATCCGGATGAATTTGCAAAGGATCCTGTGCTTGCGAAAAGTAAGATCCTCAAAAAAGAAGACGGATTCCAGAATGTGATGCGCCGTTTCTTAAAGGGAGATGAGGGCATGATCCAGGATGTGATCTGCCAGCTGAAGAATCAGGATACACAGCTGTATAATTATATTGCAAGCCACAACGGATTTACGCTCTGTGATGTAGTTTCCTATGATGGAAAGCACAACGAAGCAAATGGTGAGAATAATCTGGATGGTCCGGATTACAATTACAGCTGGAACTGTGGGGCAGAAGGGAACAGCCGGAAAAAGGCGGTTAACGAGTTGCGGAAGAATCAGATATTTAATGCGTTCTTTTTACTTTTATTTGCACAGGGAATGCCGTGTATCCTTTCCGGGGATGAATTTATGAATACCCAGAAAGGGAATAATAATGCATACTGTCAGGATAATCTGATATCATGGCTTGACTGGAACCAGCTTTCCAGACAGGAAGAATTATATACATTTGTATGTCGACTGATTGCACTTCGTAAAGCCTGTATGAAGCAGATAGCGAAAAAATCAGAAGACACGATGGGCAGAAGCGGAATCCCTCAGATTTCCTATCATGGGGAGGATGCGTGGCAGATGCCGGCAGGGCGTGCAAGCAGACAGCTTGGTGTATTCTATCATGAAGAAAGTACAGAGAAGGACTTTTATATTGCATATAATATGCACTGGCTTTCTCATTCATTTGCACTTCCTTCCCTTCCAAAAGGAATGGAATGGGTGTGTATGGCAGGGACAAAAGAAGGAGTCCTGGATGAAAAAGAAGCAGTTCCGGTAAAAGATAAGAAGGTTCAGCTGGAGGAGCGAACGATCAAAGTTTTTGTTGGAAGGCGGGCTAAAGAATGAAAATCTGGAAACATTTTTGCACCATAACACATCACAAATATCTGGTTATGAAGAACTGCTTTAAGGTAGGACTTTACAGACAGGGACTTTTGCATGATATGTCGAAGTACTCTCCGGCGGAGTTCTGGGTTGGGTGCAGGTATTTCCAGGGAAACCGGAGCCCGAATAACGCAGAAAGAGAAGAAAAGGGCTATTCTTCGGCATGGCTGCATCATAAAGGGCGCAATAAACATCATTATGAATACTGGATTGACTACGGACTGGAAGGGGAACCAATGCTTACCGGGATGAAGATGCCCAAAAAGTATGTGGTCGAGATGTTAATGGACCGGATCGCAGCATCCAAGATTTATATGAAAGATAAATATACGGATACGTCACCGCTTGAATATTATCTTCACGGTATTGCAGGGGACTGGATGCATAAGGATACCAGAGCACTTCTGGAAGAACTTCTCTATATGCTCGCGGCAGACGGGGAAGAGAAAACTTTTGATTATATCCGGAATACCGTGTTGAAAACGAGAGATTATTAGAAAAAGAGGATAAAAACATGGCAGATTTACCAAAGGATCCAATGATTCTTCTGAGTGTGGTCAATACAAAATTACGGGATTTTTATGCAGATCTGGATACTCTTTGCCAGGAGATGCAGATTGAGAAAAAAGAACTGACAGAGAAACTGGCATCCATTGATTATGAATATGATGCAGGGCTGAACCAGTTTGTATAGAGAGGTTAATAACATATGAATAATATTGATTTTGATGCAATAGATCTTACCAAAGAAGCTCCGGTCACTGAGCCGGAGAGACAGTACTATTACATTGCCAAAGCGCGGAAGTATGTAAGCGAAAAAGCACAGGAAATCGGAAGAGATCTGACTTTTTGCGTGACGACTTTCGGTTGTCAGATGAACGCTCGTGACTCCGAAAAGCTGGTCGGTGTTCTGGAACTGATCGGATACAAGGAAGAGCCGGATGAAGAGAAAGCAGACTTCGTTATCTACAACACCTGTACTGTCCGTGAAAATGCGAATCTGCGTGTTTACGGACGTCTGGGACAGCTTGGTGCAAAGAAGAAAAAGAATCCGCATATGTTCATCGGACTCTGCGGATGTATGATGCAGGAACCGACTGTTGTAGAGAAGATCAAGAAGAGCTATCGGTTTGTTGACCTGATCTTTGGAACTCACAATATTTATAAATTTGCAGAACTGATCGTGACAAGATTTGAATCTGAGAGAATGGTGATTGATATCTGGAAGGATACTGATAAGATTGTGGAGGATCTTCCGAGCGAACGTAAATTTTCCTTCAAATCCGGTGTTAACATCATGTTCGGATGTAACAATTTCTGCAGCTACTGTATCGTACCGTATGTGCGTGGACGTGAGAGAAGCCGTAATCCAAAAGATATCATTCGCGAGATTGAAGGACTTGTAGCAGATGGTGTGGTAGAAGTTATGCTCCTTGGTCAGAATGTAAACTCTTATGGAAAGAATCTGGAAGAACCGATGACATTTGCGCAGCTTCTTCAGGAGATTGAGAAGATTGAAGGATTGGAGAGAATCCGCTTTATGACTTCCCATCCAAAGGATTTATCAGATGAACTGATTGAGGTAATGGCACATTCCAAGAAAATCTGCAAGCATCTGCATCTTCCGGTTCAGTCAGGAAGCAGCAGGATCCTGCAGAAGATGAACCGCCATTACACCAAGGAGCATTATCTTGAGGTGGTAAGAAAGATCCGCGAAGCAGTGCCGGATATTTCCCTTACAACGGATATCATCGTCGGATTCCCTGGGGAGACAGAGGAAGATTTCCAGGATACTCTGGATATTGTAAGACAGGTGCGTTATGACAGTGCCTTTACTTTTATCTATTCCAAGAGAACAGGAACCCCTGCGGCAGCAATGGAAGATCAAGTTCCTGACGACGTGGTAAAAGACCGTTTTGATCGCCTTTTAAAAGAGGTGCAGCAGATTTCAGCGGAAGTATGCTCTGTACATCAGGGAACCACACAGGATGTGCTGGTAGAAAGTGTCAACGATCATGATCCGTCATTGGTGACAGGACGAATGAGCAACAACCTCCTGGTACATTTCCCGGGAGATGAAAGCATGATCGGTAAGATCGTGACAGTTTACTTAAAAGAGGCAAAAGGTTTCTATTATATGGGAGAACTCTGTAAATAAATCCAATGATTTGTGATAAAATCCAAAAGAAACGCTCATGCTATGTAAGAGATTTGCATAGTGAGGGCGTTTTTTATGGTGAAAAGAGTGAGTAAAAGGGTAAGTGAGATAGTCTTTCTGATAGCAGCAGGGGGAAGCATCTATTATCTGATCGAGATCTGGTTTCGTGGATTTTCTCATTGGACCATGTTTGTGCTTGGAGGAGTTACATTGACATTTTGTAGTTTTCAGGGCGAGGTAATGCACTGGTCTGAGCCGATGTGGATTCAGATTATCCGGGCAGTGCTTTTCCTGACATCCCTGGAATTCATGACGGGGATTATCTGTAATAAATGGCTGAAGATCGGGATCTGGGATTACCGGGATCAGCCGTTCCAACTGTGTGGTCAGATCTGTCTGCCATTTGTGGTGATGTTTTCAGGACTTTTATGCCTTGCGATCGTCCTTGGAGGAGTGGTGCTCTGGGGCGTATATGGGGAGGAAAAGCCGGAGTTTCATGTGTTGTAAAAGGGACTTAAGCATTTTTTTATATGTGAAAAATGACGAAATTAAGATGAAAAGAGTCGTGGGAAACCAAACTCTTTTCATCTTTTTTTGTGGATGTTTACAAAAATGAGCATAAATGCATTTTGTTAAATGTAAAATGTTGACAATTTTCGAAGAATTCAGTAAGATACAAGAAAGGTTCAAGATAAAAAACAAGTGAATATAATCATGGAAAAAGGAGGGAAGCAGGAAAAATCGGGGAAAATATAAACTGTTTTTATTGAATGAGAAGTATATGTTATTTGGAGGAAAAATAAAAATGAATCAATATGATGAAGCCTTAAAAAAGGAGACCGCGTTTTTAGGTCAGCCTAGGGGAGTGGGGACTCTCAGTTTTGTACAGCTTTGTTCATCTTTTTCAAGTTACGCAATGAGTGCTATAATGATCTATTACCTGTATGCAAATGCACCTGCAGGTCTTGGATTCGATAAAGCGGATGCAGCACAGTTGATTTCTTTATACGCAACTGTAGTCGGAATGACAACCATCATCGGAAGCTATGTCTGCGATCGTATCCTTGGATGTCGTAGGTCACTGCTTGTAGCCAGAGTTACCGGATTTATCGGTTATACTTTACTTGCATTTCCACTTGGGGTAGTAGGATATGCAGCAGCTATGGGATGTATGGTATTCGGTTCGCTCTTCGCAGGAAGATGTATCGAAACTCTGATCGGTAAATTCTATGATGAGAACGATGGAAGACGTGACAGTGCCTTCACAATTTCTTACGTAATTTCCAACATCGGTGCAGCAGCTCCGGCTCTTGCGGGTGTAATTGCAGCGAAATGCGGATACCACGCAGCATTCGCATTAGCAGCAGTTCTCTCATTCTTAGGTACTGTTGCTTATATTGCTACTTACAAAAAATTCTTCGGAAATATCGGTTTGGAACCGGATGATCCGCTTCCGGCAGATAAGAAACGTTCTTTCGTTGTAAAAATGCTTATTGTTGTTGCTATCGTAGGAACAGCTTTAGCAGTTTCATTTGCAACAGGAAAGCTGAAAATATCTTCCTTTGCAAACGTAGTAAGTACTATTTCTATCTTTATCCCGCTTGCTTATCTTGTCTTCATCTACTCAAGCAAGAAGACAGAAAAGCATGAGAAAAAGAAAGTGCTTTGTCTGCTTCCGCCATTTATTTGTAATGCCGTTACACTTTTGATCTGGACACAGACAATTTCAATCCTTGCTATCTTCTATGAAGAAAAAGTAAACCGTGTGATCTTCGGAGTAGAAATTCCGGCAGCTTCCTTCCAGACAATCCCGGCAATCTTTGCGGTTTGCTTTGGTAGCTTCCTTACTATGCTTTGGACAAAACTTGGCAAGAAACAGCCATTCGGAACAACAAAGATGGGATTCGGAACGATTTTGTGGGGACTTGGCGCAATGATCATTGCACTCCTTTATATCATCTACCCAGGCGATGCAAAAGTAAATGCATGGTGGATCGTATTGTTCTATGCAGTACTGATGTTTGCTGAAGGATTTACATGCCCGATCGGATATTCGATCACAGCAGTAGCAGCGCCAAAAGCCTTTGTAACACAGATGATGACTGTATGGTCAATGTCTCAGTCAGTAGGAGCTGCTCTTAACATGATCCTCGTTAACTTCTATAAAGAAGGAAGCGAAGTGCCGTTCTTCATCGGAATCGGCGCGGTGGTAGCGATTCTGGGTGCAGTTGTACTTGTATTCAGCAAGAAGCTTGCAGAAGGAATGGGAATGGAAAGAGAAGCGTAGGAAGTTTCTCGAGAATAAATCAAATAAATGTCCTCTTAAAGAAGAAATAATAAAAAGTATCAAAAAAAGATCCTTGGCAGGCAGAGATGTCCGGCAAGGATTTTATAATTCTATAACATTTTGCAATAAAGGAGTGTCCTAAGTGCAAAAAGAGCAAGCCTGTGAGGCATAGTGGCTTTTCTTGGGTTTATGTGGAGAACGGGGAAGGAAATGTAATCGAAAAAGAGGAAATAAAAGTAAAGCTCTCTTCTATAATGACGGGAAAAGACAGTTATGTTATACTAAAAAACAAATGATTCAAGATTACTCTTTATCCACTAGAGATGAGGTGAAAGATGGCTAAAGTAAAAGAAAGCGGAATAGGAAGAATGATTTTTGATTTGCGAGTAAAATCAGAATACACATTAAACCAACTCGCTAAAGGTGTATGTTCTGTTTCAGAATTGTCGAAATTTGAATCGGATGAGATTATGTTAAACTTTTTTCAAATAGATAGATTATTTTCCAGACTTGGAAAAACACCTACAAAGCTTGAATACGTGCTTTCAAAAGAAGCTTATGAGATTTATAAACTCAGATATTACATAGAGAAAAATGTTGCAACTAGATCACTTAATAAGGCAAAGTATTATTTAAATGAATATGAAAGTTTGAAACAATCAAAAGAACCTCTGCACAGACAATTTATCGAGATGCAAAAGGCTCAAATTGCATGGATGGAAGAAAAAGATTTTAATGAAATAATAGATTTGTGTGAGCAGGCTATTCATAGAACAATATTTGATACAGATATACCAAAAAATCGTTCTCTGCTAAGTTCGGATGAACTTAATTTAATCTTGTTTTATTGGGAGATAAGTTACGAAGGAGGGAAAGGAAAAGCAACTAAAGAAATAAAAGATGTTTTAACATATTCGGAATATCATTTTGTAGATCATGAAGAATTAGCTCGAGTATATCCTTATGCTGCTTTGTTGGCAGCAAAATATCCTTCTTCTATTTTTAGCAATGATGAGATAGTACTTATTCTTAGAAAGGCAATAGAATTATTAAGAGATGAAGGAAAGCTATTTTTGTTGCCAGAGATTATTAAAGAATATGAAAAGTATAATAACATTATTACAGAAAAAAGTGATTTAACTCGATTCATAAATGCTAGAAAATCTTTGATTGAAATTGGGAAAATATACCAAATCAATTATAATAAATTGCGTTTATTTGAACAAATAAGCCGAGATTTTAAATTGGATTATGAAATAATACGTAAGAATAGAATTGCAGAAAAAATGTCACAAGAAAAAATGAGTGAAGAAGTTTGTACGAGAGAAACATTATCACGAATTGAGAGGGGCGTAACCTGTCCAACACAAAAAAATTTAGAAAAATTGTTATTGAAATTAAATCGCGAAGGAAGGAGAGTAGACACTGAGATTATAACTGATTTTAACGTGTTAGAAAAAAAGAAAAAATATTCAACATATGTTTATCGTTTAGAATATGATAAAGCGGATTTGATTTTAGAAGAATTAAAAGAAGATTTAGATCAAACAATTCTAAAAAATAAACAATACATTCTAGGTGAAGTACTCCGGAGAAAATTACGTGATGGAATTCTTTCATATGAAGAAGCTGTAATTCTTTTATATGAAATTTTAAATTTAACAGTAAATGTGGAAAATATTTTTGAGTATACACTTACCTCATATGAGATCAATTTATTAAATCAGATAGCCATCATATATTCAAAGAACGGAAATATCGATTTGGGAATTGGAATATATGAAGAAATATTGCGTAATCTTGATGAAAGTGAGTTAGAAGTGGTTTTTCGTATGCAGGATTGGGATTTGGTTATGTCTAATCAGGCTTCTTTTTTAGAAATAAATAATCAGCCTCAAAACGCAATAAAATTAACAAAAAATCGTATTAAAACATCCCTTGAAATAGGTAGAGGAATCGATCTTGGAAGGGCATTATCCACTATGGCGTGTGCCTTAGAGCAAGAGAATAAGGCAGAGTGTAAGTACTATTTTAATTTATCTGCTGATATTTTATTCTTAATGAAAAATTATAAAAGATATGAACTGATAATGAAATACTTAGATAGATAAACTTATAAGTTAATAAAAGTCTATGACATTTGTTGAAATAAATATTTTATCAGATATCGTAGAAAAATACATTATATAATGATAATTTAATTCTAACAAACAAAGGAGGAGGTGTATAAATATGGAAATTCTCAAGCAAAAGAATGATAATTTGATTGAAAGAATTAAACATGTTAACATGGCTACAAATGGAAATTGTGGACCAGGTGCTTGTGGTAATCAATGCAGAAACTAATAAGTAATAGAATGTGTGAGTTGGTTATTACTATATAATATGACTAAACTCACACATTTTATTAAAGCATATAGGAAAGCTACTATTTTGAAAATACAAAAATGAGGAATAAAAATGTACTATATAGTTGGATGTCTTGAAGAAAGAGAACAGAATGATATTATATTAAAATCAACATTATATGATAGCGAAATTAAACTATCAGATGAAATATTTAAAAAAGAGTATTATAGTTTAAAAAAGAACGGCTGCAAGAGTTTACATTCTTTTTTAGAAAAAGAGTTAAATATGCAAGGAATGCTATTGAATGAATATGAAATCAAACAAATAACTTCAACATTAACAAAGCATTACAATGAAATATTGTTATTAACTATAATGCCGACAGAATCTTGTAACTTTAGGTGTGCATATTGCTATGAGAATCATGATGATATTGTTATGAATGAAGACATTATACAAGGGTTGGAAAAATATATAGAAAATAGCTATCATCAATATAATCATATAAGCATTAGTTGGTTTGGAGGAGAACCGACATTGTGCAAAAAAACAATTTTAAGAATCAATCAAAAAGTCAAAAAATTGCTTAATTGTGAAAAAAAGTATTCATTTTCCATGACAACAAATTAATTTAGATGCCATACATAGATTGCCTAGTGATATATATAAATTTAATATAATGATTAGAAACAATATTTATGCAGATAATTCCGATTTTACATGGTATAAATTTTTAGATGAAAAATATGGAGATGACGAACGTTTCGGAATTCTTGTGCGACAAGTAGGAAATTTAGGTGGAGATATTGATACGAAAAATATCTTGTCCGAAAAAGAAGGAAAGTTGCTTATACAAAAACATGTTGAATATATAGATAAACTTAGAATTAGATGTGATAACAATGGAATTGAAAAAAATCTTGATATAGGTAGAGGAATGTGTTATGCATCATATAAAAATGGATATACAATTCGAGCAAACGGAAAGGTGCAAAAATGTACAGTTGCGTTTGATTTAGATGCGAATGAAGTAGGATATTTAGATTCGCATGGATACTTACACATAAACGAAGAGAAAAATAAAATATGGTCTGATAATAATATTGCAAAAGATTGTTATTCTTGTAATAAAATCTTTACTTGTTTAAATAAAATGTGCCCACTAAAAAAAGTAACTGACAAAACGTATAAATGTAATGAATACCAAAGTTTTTTTACACAAACTACATTAAACGATTTTTAAGGGAGAGAATAATTGCAAACATATCTAAAAAAATATAAATTCCAGAATCTGCTCATTATTTTAGAGCTGATTTGCACAAACCTGCTGTTGCTTGCAAGTACACTTATCACTATGCGGATGGCAAGGCTGGTTATGGATGGCGATTTTAAGGGAATAGTTATCTGTTCTTTGCTGATAATCGTTATTTATCTGATTCTGCATTTCATGTTTTGGAAAAATGATGTGCATACGACGAAAGTGATTGCCCGCATGAATCAGGATATGAGAAGGGATCTTAACCGTAGGATTCTGGCAGCAGGAACACAGGAATTGGGAGAGAATGACACCGGAGAATATATTTCCTGGTATACGAACAATTTGAAAGAGGCGGAAAATCAGGGATTTTTAAATTTTTATAATGCTGTTGATGCAATCATCAAACTGATTATAGGAACGGTAACACTTGCCATGATTCAGTGGAAGCTGCTTCTGTGCACTGTTTTGACAACAGGAATGGTATATTTATATACTCATTTTTTTCCTGGAGATGTGAGTGAAGAATCAAAGAAAGTATCCGATGAATGGGAATCATTTACACAGATTGTAAAAGAACAGCTGCAGGGGGTAACTGTTCTAAAATACTTCGGACATCAAAAGGATTTCAAAAACAGGATTGGCCAGGCATCAGAGCAACTGGAAAATCAAAGATACCGCTATGTAAAATGTAAGGGTAAAGCATCGCTAAAAATGAAAGCGGTAAACGCACTGGCGGGATTGATTAATAATCTTGTCCTTTTTGGAATGTGTGCCTTTAGGATCATACCGGCTGAAATTTTTTTCGGTGGAGGTAACCTGACATATCAGGTAAAAGATGCAATACTCTCTCTTTCAGAACTTAAGATTGCTTTTGCAGGAGCAAAACCATATTTCGATAAAATCATTTATCAGGAAAAGAACGACAAGAAAAAAGAACCATTACCGCCGGTAAAGGAAAAAATCGAAATCAAAAACCTTGGGTTTTCTTATCCAGGTCATGTAGTCTTTGAGCATTTGAATATGGATTTCAAGATTGGTGGAAAATATGCCCTTGTCGGAGAGAGTGGAAGTGGAAAAACAACGCTTCTCAGATTATTATTGGGACAATTACAGGTAAATAAAGGCGCAGTTTTATTCGATCAGACGGATGCGTGTGCTTATGACCCGAAATCATTCAGTGACCAGATGGCATACATTGAACAAAATGTATTTCTTTTTCACACAACTATTCGAGAAAACATAACTCTGGGAGGGGATTTCACAGAGGAACAGATTGAAGAGGCTTTAAGAAATAGTGCGCTTTATAAAGACCTTAGGCTTTTTGAGAATGGTTTGGATACAGATGTTGGAGAAAACGGAAGAAAGCTCTCAGGTGGACAACGGCAGCGGATTGCTGTTGCCAGGGCACTTATCCATAACCGTAAGATTTTGATCATGGATGAGGGAACTTCCGCTCTGGATAAGGAGAATGCAAAAATAATTGAGGAATCTCTGCTGGAAGAACCGGATATTACGCTGATTTTGGTAAGTCATCATCTAGATAAAAATGAAATAGAAAAATACACAAAGGTATATCATCTTGGAGAGAAGGTGAGCGCATGAAAAAATATCTGATCAAATATAAATGGCAAAACTTCCTTCTTTTTCTGCTTTTAGTTCTTACAAGTGGAGTGTCGACCGGATACGCTTTCTTGCAGATGTATATCGGTAAACAGGTCATGGAAGGGAATTTCCGGATGGTCCTGATCACGGTGGTGTGCAATACCGTTTTGATTTTTGGCAACAGTATTTTGTTCTATATTCAAAATAAATATCAAACCTATCTCATCGCGAAAATGAATCAGGATTTTCGAAACGATATCAGTAATCGGATCATGAGAACTTCCTTTGAAAAGCTTTCCGCTACGGATACCGGAGAGTATTTATCGTGGTACACAAATGATGTTCGCGAAGCGGAAAACCAGGGATTCCAGATTTTTTACAGCTGTATGGAAGAGGCGTTACAGCTGAGCCTCGGAGCAATTTCCCTTTTGTTTATCCGATGGGAAATATTGCTGCTGACAATTGTCGTTTCCGTGATTTCACTTTATACAAGCCGGATATTTGGCGATAAGGTAGAGGAGTATTCAAAAAAAGTATCAGCGGCAACGGAAAAATATACTGACAGAATCAAAGAACAGATTGCCGGATTACCTGTGACACAGGCTTTTGGACTTGCCAAGCGTTTCGAAAGCAAAATTAACGCTTCTGGTGATGAACTGGAAAAGGAAAGATGCAATTTCGCTGAAAAACAAGGAAAAGAAGGCTATAAGGCAATGGTAATCAGCATTTTCGGAATCAATGCGATCAACATGCTGACATTTGTTCTTTGTGTATTACGTATCATTGCACCGGAGGTTATTTTTGGAAGTATCAATCTGACAAACCAGGTCGGAAATTCTTTTGGACAACTTATTTCTTACCGTTTGAAAATGGCTGGAGCACGCCCGTATTTTGCCAAAGCCGAAATGCAATCAGCTGACGAAGAACCGAAGGCAGAAGCAGCACTTCCTTCCTTACAAAAGGAAATCAAAGTTGAGAATCTGTCCTTTTCTTATGGCGAGCAGGAAGTCCTGAAAGGACAAAACCTTATCTTTCAAAAAGGTGGAAAATATGCGATTGTTGGAAAGAGTGGCTGTGGTAAAACAACTCTTTTGAAATTGCTGCTTGGTCAGCTGAAAGGATATAACGGAAAGATCTTATATGACGGAAAAGAACTTTCCTCATATGATGTAAATTCTTTTTACGAGCAGATGGCTTATATAGAGCAGAGTATATTCCTTTTTGACACATCCATTCATGATAATATTACTCTGGGTGATGGCGTCAGTGCAGAAAAATTGGAAGAGATTCTGGCAATGAGTGCTTTAAAAGAAGAAGTCAAAAAGTTCCCGGATGGACTTGAAACAAAAGCAGGGGAAAATGGGAAAAATCTTTCCGGAGGACAAAAGCAGCGGATTGCCATAGCCCGAGCACTTGCCCATGACAGACAGATTTTATTTGTCGATGAAGGCACATCTGCGCTTGATGCTGAAAATGCAATGGTAATCGAGCAGGCACTTTTGGCATGCAAAAATCTGACATTGATCCTGATTACACATCATATGAAAGAAGAAAATCTTCCGCTATTTGATAAGGTATATCATTTGGGAGAATAGAAATTTAAAATATGAAGGGAGGCCGCCCCATGAATCAAAAAGCAGGTGAGATATTTTTTCCAATATAAGATTAACGTATCTTTTGGCACCCTAATCTTATATTGGAAAAAAATGAGTGATAAAAAGGATTATTTTGTTGGAAACGGGGTTTCTTTAATTTTGATCGCTAACATTATTGTATCCTATCCTTCTGATGCAAAATCAATTATCCGTTGCGAGCTTAATTGGAAAACAGGATCTACCATTTATCAAAGTGATCAATACAGCCAGTTTAACAGCAAAGAGCCAGTTTATACCGCAGGAGCCCTCATTTATCTGTTACTTATCATAGTATATTCTTACTTTTATACAGGGATTATCTTTAATGCAATTGAGGTTGCCCACGATCGGTGTATTTATTCATCCAACACTAAAGAACACGTTTATAAATACCCTTGCTGTTCTGATGATCGCCATTGTCGGGGCAGCAGTATACAGGGGAATTGATTATGGAATGACAAAAATTATTTCCCTATTATTCTAAGGACCGGAATACGGTCCTTTTTATATGAATCTTCCATACTGTTTGTGGTTTTTTCAGAACACTAGGAGGTGATTATTTGGTCGATACGAATGTACCTAATAACGGAAAGCTTCTATATGTCCGTAAAGGAAGCAAGCCGATTAATTGGCATATCAGAAAAGACCATGAGAAATCTTGCTTATGAATTAAATATTCAAGTCCGTATTGGGAAAAGAGTCTTGATCCATAGAAAAAAACTTGAGAAATGGATCGATGCACAAACTCGACTTCACTAGGATTTTGTCGTAATCATTGAAAGTAGGATTTCCGGTGCTGGATGAAAGCAAATTCTCGGTTCATATCTTGAAAAGCAATTTAAAATTTGTTAAGATGATACGGTCAATATCTATCCTGGTGAGTTAGAAAGAAAGGATAGGTGATTGCCATGGGAAAGGACTTAAAAGGAAAAGAAATAGGTAAGGGTATTATCCAACGTAAAGATGGCTATTATCAAGCCTGTATTTATCAAAGAGGATATGGAAAACCTATTTACCTATATTCAAAAAATTTAAAAGAAATAAAAAAGAAGAAACAATACAAAAAAGAAATTTGGGATTAAAAATAGAAACTGAAAAGATTACACTAAATCAATGGTTTGAACAGTGGATGAGTCGTTACATGATCACCCGTTTAAAAAAGACAACAATCTCCAATTATTTAAATTCTTACAGGCGTTGTGAAGAATACATAGGTTACATGAAGTTAAAGGATATACAAATGACAAATATCCAATACATGATAAATGACCTTTACAAAAAAGGTTATACGATATCAACAATCAAAAGTTCTGTTTCTGTAATCTATTCCTGTTTAGAAAAAGCAGTTACACTGAGAATTCTCTTCAATTTTGAAAAAGGCTATATAGACGTCTATAAAACATTAAATCGAACACCTATATACTATGATGAGCATGGTAATAAATTGGAAGAACATTATTACACAGTGCAAATTACAACCCCTAAAAAAGCAGCTAGTGTACGGAAAGTTCCTTTGCTGAAAGTTGTAGCGGACGCATTAGAAAGCTGGCGAGAAAAACAGAACGCAGATAAACGGAAATTGAAGAAAAAATGGGGTGTAAATAATTCGCTGCTGAAAGATTATCCCGAACTAATATTTACTACACAATATGGTAACTATTATTTATCGACACAAGCTGAACGGGAATGCAAGCGAATTACATCAATAATGAACAGACGGGAAGAAAAAATGCATTGAATGTATGCATAATTATACATTTCCTGATAATGATACAATCACAATAAGTTCGAAAACAATGTAAAAAATAGTGTATAATCGAATAGTAATGCTTGTAAACCCTTGAAAAATAAGGAGATTTTGATATGACTGGTGATTTAACACCGACTGCCCGATAATTTTAATCCTACAAATACGCGCATCTTGGCAGATGAGATGAAAGACTTCCAAGTGGTGGGGAGTACCAGTACCTTGACGATGATGGTCATAAGCAGAATAACCATGCCCATACTCAGTCCCCAGCCTGACAGCCAGTCGAACAAGTTGATGGTAAACCAGCGGTTAATCAGGCGGATAATCGGCCATCCAAGGTAAACCAGGTCTTCCAGTTCCTGATCTTTATCTTTAAAGCTCAGGTCGTTGCTGGCCAGCAGTGTCTTGAAGTGGTTCGGACCAAAGTAGAACTGCAGGTGTGAAGCTTTGGCACCTGTTGGGTCGAAAGCTGTCTTCATGTCGGCTGCATAGTTCTTCATGTAACCGCTTCCTTGCTGTTCCATTTTAGATTCGAGCGTAGCGTTGTCAAAGTTCTGCTCTGCCATGAACACGCAGGAGAAATACTGATTCTTGAAAGCTACCCAGTCGAGTGATTCAGGAATGGTTTCTTTTTCATCCTTTGTTTCGCTCAAGTAATCAAAACTGTCGTCCACCGGCTTGTAGGTCAATGACGTGTAACGCTGTTCGAAGTTGTAACCTTTCTCCATCTGGCGGGCACGCTGTTTCCATTCGATGTTCATGCTCTTGGTAGAAGGAGAGAAGAAATTCTGCATGCCGCTGGCTTGAACGGTAAGGTCTACCATGTACGAATTGGGCAGCAGTCGGTAGTTGAAGTCTAGGTGTCCGCCGTTGGCTGCGTTCAGTCGCATGGTCACGGTAGAATCGGTCACATTGGTAGCCTCGAAATACATCTGCTGGCTGAGAATGTTCTCGTTCTTTCCTTCAAAACCGAAATTCATGGAAGCATCTTCGCCATCGAACAGAACGAGAGGCTGCTTCTTCTGGTCTTTATACTCTTTCAGCAGGGCCTTGCTTACTCGTCCGCCTTTGTTGGAGAAAGTCAGCTGAACCAGCTCGTTCTCCAGTACGGTAAACTGTTCCGTACCTTGTGCGGCCTGGAAGAAGAGGGAAGTGCTGTCAGGGCGTGCAGCTTCAATAGCTGCAGCAGCCTGCTTTTCCTGAGCTTCCTGTTGTTGCTTGATAACCTGTTGGATAGAGTCCTGATAGTGCTGTGCGCGTGCTCTTTCTTCCTGGCTGGGGCGGTTGTAGATACCGAATCCCACGATAACCGCTCCAATCAGGATAAAGCCCACTAACGTGTTTTTGTCCATTTCTATTTCTTTACAATGTTATGTTTGGTTTATTTGCTGATAGCTGCCTTGATGAACGACAGGAACAACGGATGTGGTTTCAATACCGTACTGCTGTATTCCGGATGGAACTGTGTACCGATAAACCATTTTAAGGTCGGGATTTCCACGATTTCCACCAGGTCTGATTCCGGATTGATACCTACGCACTTCATACCCGCCTTTTCGAATTCTTCCTTGTAGCTGTTGTTGAATTCGTAACGGTGGCGGTGACGTTCCTGGATGTGCTCACTCTGGTAAGCCTCATAAGTCTTGGAGTTCGGGTCGATAACGCATTCGTAAGCTCCCAGACGCATGGTACCACCCATGTTCGTGATGGATTTCTGTTCCTCCATGATGTCGATTACATTGTGCGGAGTCTTTTCGTCCATTTCACGGCTGTTGGCATCGGCATATCCCAGTACGTTTCGTGCGAACTCGATGGCAATACACTGCATACCCAGACAAATACCGAATGTCGGTACGTTGTGTGTACGGCAGTACTTGATAGCTACGAACTTACCTTCGATACCACGCTGTCCGAATCCCGGGCAGATGATGACACCGTCCATGTCTTTCAGGTGTTCTTCAATGTTGTCGTCGGTCAGGTTCTCACTATTGATAAAGTGAATGTCGGCCTTGCGGTCATTATAAGTTGCAGCTTGTGAAAGGGCTTCCAGAATTGATTTATATGCATCCTGCAAGTCGTATTTTCCTACCAGTCCGATTCTTACCTTCTCAGTGGCATTGTGACGACGGTTCAGGAAGTCTCTCCACGGGCCGAGGGTAGGAGTTTCGCCTACCGGAAGTCCCATCTTTTCAAGGATAGTTACATCCAGTTTCTGTTCCTGCATACGCAAAGGTACTTCGTAGATGGTCGGCATGTCCATTGACTGGATAACGGCGTTGTTGTCTACGTTACAGAACAAAGCAACTTTCTTTCTCAGTCCCATGCTGAGTTCGTGTTCTGTACGAAGCACCAGGATATCCGGCTGGATACCTACAGACTGCAGTTCTTTTACAGAGTGCTGGGTCGGTTTAGTCTTCAATTCACCGGCAGCAGCCAAGTAAGGTACATAAGTCAAGTGCACGCACAAAGCGTTCTTTCCTAATTCCCATTTCAGCTGGCGGATACTTTCCAGGTAAGGAAGTGATTCGATGTCGCCTACAGTACCTCCGATTTCTGTAATGACGAAATCGAATTTATATTTGTTGCCCAGCAATTTGACATTGCGTTTAATTTCGTCAGTGATGTGAGGAATAATCTGGATGGTCTTGCCAAGATAGTCACCACGGCGTTCCTTGTCGATTACACTCTTGTAGATGCGTCCGGTAGTGATGTTGTTGGCTTTGGTAGTTTGGATGCCTAAGAAGCGTTCGTAGTGTCCCAAGTCGAGGTCGGCTTCATGTCCGTCTACGGTTACGTAGCACTCTCCGTGTTCATAGGGATTCAGGGTTCCCGGGTCGATGTTGATATACGGGTCGAACTTCTGGATGGTTACGCTGTAGCCTCTGGCCTGCAGCAACTTACCGATAGATGATGAGATGATACCTTTTCCTAATGAAGAGGCTACACCACCTGTTACGAAAATATACTTTGTTTCTGCCACAATATGAATATTTAAAAATTAAATTCAACAGTTTAATGCTGCCTGCTTTCTTTTCTCTTAAGAAAGTGACAGCCAAAATGCCGATGAGCAATATTTCTACCGACATGGAAGAACTACTTCTTCAAGTTTGCAAAATTATAAAAAAAAGCTGAACCCGCAAAAGTAAGTAGAGCAAAACCACGTTTAACTTTAAATATCCTTACGTTTTCCGATGGATGTACGAATGAAATTTTAAACAAAGGCGGGTAGAAAATTGTTTTTAAGTACAATTAGTAGGTGTGAAAGCTAACTTCTTTTAGAAATAAATCGTACTTTTGCACAAGATTTTAAGAATGACAAAAATGAAAAAGACGAGTCTTTTCTTGGTATTGCTTATGGTGTGCGGTGGGTTGGCCGCACAAGAAATGGAAGTGTCTTCGGATGCGATAAAATCGGATACACTAAAAAATGCGGTAGATTCTTTGAATGTAACAGCTCCTGTAGACAGCTTGCAGGATGCAGCACAGAAGAAAGTAGTTCCGGCTGTAAAGAAAAAGGTGGAGCTTCCTCCGCGGGAAGTGCAGCGTTTCTGTCAGATGATGCGGGATTTCCGCAGGGATTATGATGCGCAGCTGGAACGCTGGGACGACATTTATCTGCTGATAACGGGCATCCGTCCGAATCCGGATTATTATAAACTGTCGATGCCGGCCACTTATTATGAAGCACCCGTGGAACAGGCTTTCAGTATTTCCGGCTGGAAGCCCCGGATACCTTTTGTAAAAGAAAATGTGTTGGAAAAACAGTTGCCTAAGGTGGCAGACTTGCAGCGTTCCGCGCAGGTGGACAAGGCGGTGAACCGCCAGCTGCTTTCTTTCTATCTGGCTTATCCGGGTCTGGTGAAGCAGAATGAGGAAAACCTGAAGGGACTGAAACCGATTCTCGGGGAGAAGATGGTGAACCAGCCACGGAAAGAAAACCTGCTGGAGATGATGCAGGGAGGTGAACTGCCCAACCAGGTGACAGAAAAGGACCTGCTGGTTATCAAGCCTAATTTCTGGACGTTCGGCGGAAACGGTTACCTGCAATTCTCGCAGAACTACATTTCGGACAACTGGTATAAAGGGGGGGAAAGCACGAAATCACTGCTGTCCGGATTCACCTGGCAGGCGAATTACGATGACCGGCAGCGCATCCAGTTTGAAAACAAGGTAGAGTGGAAGCTGGGGTTCATCACGGCGCCTTCGGATACGGTGCATAGCTACAAAGCCAACAATGACCTGCTCCGTTTGAGCTCCAAGCTGGGTTATAAGGCTTTCAGCACATGGTACTATACGTTGTCGGCGGAATTCAAGACGCAGTTCTTCTCGAACTATGAAACCAACTCCGACAATCTGGTGTCCGCCTTCTTCTCACCGGCCGAACTGAATGTCGGTCTCGGTATGGACTACAAGTATGTGAAAGACGGGGTGTGCAACCTGTCTGTGCTGGTGAATCCGATAAACTACAGCCTGTACAGTGTGGCCAGCGACAGGGTAGACCCTACAAAGTTCAATATCAAGGAAGGCCACAAGCGGGAAAGCGTATGGGGTTCCCGTGTGGAATCCACCTTGAAGTGGAAAGTGTTTTCTGTCCTGATGTGGGAGTCACGCTTTTCCTATACCACCAACTATGAGAAGGTGCTGGCGGAATGGGAAAACACCTTCACTTTCTCCATCAACAAATATCTTTCTACGAAACTGTTTGTCCACGGAAGGTTTGACGACGGGGTTGTACGTGAGGAGGGCGACAGTTATTTTCAGTTGCAGGAACTGCTTAGTTTTGGTTTAAGTTATACTTGGTAAAATTATTGCTATGAATGTTTTTTTTCAGATGCCTTCGTTTGTAACGATACTGGATTTTGTGGGGACTTTTGCATTTGCCATAAGTGGTATACGCCTTGCTTCGGCGAAACGGTTCGACTGGTTTGGCGCTTATGTGGTGGGACTGGCTACGGCTATCGGTGGTGGAACCATTCGTGATGTTTTGCTGGATGTGACTCCAGCCTGGATGACCGACCCGATGTACCTCATTTGTACGGCTTTTGCCATGTTCTTTGTCATCTTGTTCGGAAAGTATGTCATTCGCCTGAATAATACTTTCTTTATTTTTGACACCATTGGTCTGGCCTTGTTCACGGTTGTAGGATTCAGTAAGGCGTATGCGCTGGGTTATCCGTTCTGGATTGCCATTATCATGGGTAGTATTACCGGTGCAGCTGGAGGAGTGCTGCGTGATATATTTATCAACGAGATTCCGCTGATATTCCGTAAAGAGATTTACGCCATGGCTTGTGTGATTGGCGGACTGGTTTACTGGATTTGTCTGATGCTGGATATGGAATCCGTGCTTGCACAGATTATTGGTGGAGTAACCGTGTTTGTAGCCCGTATTTTAGCGGTAAAATATAAGATTACGCTTCCGATTTTGAAAGGAGATCCGGAGCCTTAGCCCCGAGAAGTCTCCTTACTTTTCAGCTTTTTCTGGGAATGTAGGAACACATTTCATCAGATACACGATTTTCCGCTGACGCTTGTACATATAAGGGCTGGGTTTTCCGGAATTGTATTTTCTTGGATTCGGCAGACTGGCTGCAATAAGCGCACATTGTTTGCGGGTGAGTTGAGAGGCCGTGGTGTGAAAGTGAGCTTTCGCCACGGCTTCTGCTCCATATATACCATCCCCCATTTCGATGGAGTTCAGGTAAACTTCCATGATTCTTTCTTTATCCCATATCAGTTCAATCAGTACCGTGAAATAGACTTCGAATCCTTTTCTGACCCAGGAAGAGGAGGGCCATAGGAATACATTCTTGGCTGTTTGCTGGCTGATGGTACTTGCTCCTCTGGCTTTTTTACGCTTTTTATTTTCTTCTATAGCCCTGCTGATTTCTTTGAAGTCGAACCCGTTGTGGCTGGCAAAACGGTTGTCTTCAGAGGCAATGACCGCCATTGGAAGGTGATGTGATATTTCCTCTTTAGGTACCCATTTGTGCTTCATGACTACCTTTTCACCTTTTGCCAGTTGTTCTACGCTTCGTATCACCATCAGGGGCGTGATGTAGACCGGAATAAATCTTAAGGCAACGACGGAAAGAATGGTAGATGCAAAGAAAAAGATAATCAGATTGCGTATGTATCTTAGAATTCGTTTTCTGTTCATTAGTGTTTGATGTGGGGATGAAAATTATGCCGAGTCTGAAAGACCCGGCATAAGGATGTTTGTTGTTATGAAATTTCGATTTATTGCAAAGTTCCAGCTTCAGCCTGCTGAATCATCTGCTGGCTGGCATACATATACACTTCTACACGGCGGTTTTCCTGACGGCCTGCAGCGGTTGAGTTGTCAGCTACAGGATTTTCTTCACCCATACCTGTGACAGATTTAATCTGACTGGAAGAAGCACCACAAGCTAACAGATAGCTTGATACGCTTTGGGCACGTTCTTGTGAAAGGTCCAGATTCTTCTGGCGGCTCTGTTCTGCAGTGCTGTTTTTCCAACCTGTGTTGTCAGTATATCCGTAGATGGCTACGTCCATGTCCTTGTTCTGGTTAAGTACATTGTTGGCAAATTTGCTCAATGCAGATTTGGCAGAAGTGCTTAATGTTGCGCTGCTGGTATTAAACAAGATGCCAGAGTCGAAAGTTACTTTTACTGCCTGCAAGCCGTTGTTGTCGGTTACCTGCTCTACCTGTGCACCTTCAATCTGTTCTGCCTGTGCAGCGGCTTTGTCCATCTTCTTACCAATTAGTACACCGGCACCTGTACCTACGGCAGCACCTACAGCTGCTCCGATGGCAGCTCCTTTTCCGTGGCCAACAACACCTCCGATTATTGCTCCTAAAGCAGCACCACTTCCACCGCCAATCATTCCACCTTTGGCTGTATTTGTCATTCCGCATCCGCTAAATACCAAGCATGCGCTCAGTAAAATAGCCATAGAATTCATTTTCTTCATTTTGTTTCGTTTTTAGTCGTTTAGTTAATATGCAAATATAGGATAGTTTTTCATCGTTTCATTTACGCGGTGACGTACGGAAGCAATAACTTCTTCGTTGTCAACATTTGATAATACGGTTTCAATCATTTCTGCAATCTCGTACATCAAATCTTCTTTGGCACCACGAGTTGTAATAGCTGGAGTTCCCAGACGGATACCTGATGTCTGGAATGCAGAGCGAGTGTCAAACGGTACCATGTTCTTGTTGACGGTGATGTCGGCTGCTACCAATGCTTTTTCAGCTACTTTTCCTGTCAAATCCGGATATTTACTGCGCAGGTCTACCAGCATGGAGTGATTATCTGTTCCTCCCGATACGATGGTGAAACCACGATCCATCAAGGCTTGAGCCAACACACGGGCGTTCTTCTGTACTTGAATCTGGTATTCTTTGTATTCCGGTTGCATACATTCGTAGAATGCTACGGCTTTAGCTGCGATGACGTGTTCCAGCGGGCCACCCTGAATACCGGGGAATACAGCCGAATCCAGCAATTGTGACATCATCTTGATTTCGCCTTTCGGAGTTTTCTTTCCCCATGGGTTAGGGAAGTCTTTACCCATCAGGATGATACCACCACGCGGACCACGAAGCGTTTTGTGAGTAGTTGAAGTCACGATATGTGCGTATTTTACCGGATTGTCAAGCAAACCGGCAGCAATCAGTCCGGCTGGATGTGCCATATCAATCATCAGGATAGCACCTACCTTGTCGGCAATCTCACGCATGCGTTTGTAGTCCCATTCACGTGAATAAGCAGAACCACCGCCTACAATCAATTTCGGATGCTCTCTCAAGGCGATTTCTTCCATCTGGTCATAATCTACGCGACCCGTCTCTTTGTTCAGGTTATATTCGCATGGAGTGTACAGAATACCTGACGTATTTACTGCAGAGCCATGAGACAGATGTCCGCCGTGTGCCAGGTTCAAGCCCATGAACTTATCGCCTGGATTTAATACTGCCAAAAATACAGCAGCATTGGCCTGTGCACCTGAGTGAGGCTGTACGTTTGCCCATTCAGCTCCGAAAATCTGCTTGATACGGTCGATAGCCAGCTGTTCGCTCTGGTCTACTACTTCGCATCCTCCGTAATATCTTTTCCCAGGATACCCTTCTGCATATTTGTTGGTCAGACAAGAACCCATAGCCTGCATGACTTGTTCACTTACAAAGTTTTCTGAGGCAATCAGTTCAATACCTTTCAATTGTCTCTGATGTTCTTTCTCAATGATGCTAAAAATAGAATCGTCTCGTTTCATGATATAGTTGTTTTAAAGTGAAAAATCCTGTTAGAAAATAACTCCGACCGAAAAACTCAGAATGTTTTTCCGTTGTTCCAGCTTAATTTTTCCTTCATTATGCGGAGCCTCGGTCAGGTCGGTATTATAAGTGATAGAACGGATGGTGTTATGAAGCCCCACCTCGTAGCGGAAATCAAAGAAGATGTTTGATACGTTGACGGCCAGTCCCACGACTCCGCTGTACTGGAACGGATATTGTTTTTCCTTTATTTCCTGTTGGTGGAAGCCTGTAAATTCGGTTGAACAATGTTTTTCCCATACCCATGTCACCTTGGGACCTACGAAAAAGGCCATTCCATACGGATGTACGTCAATGAACTTATAGCCGTAAAGAATGGGCAGGTCAAGTGTAGTCATTCTCCTTTTTATTAAGGCATTCTCTTTTAGAATTTCCGAGTTGGCTAATGTGCTGGGAATAGAAACACTTCCTTGAGTGATATTGCAGGAAAATTCCGGTTGTATGAAGTGGTGTTTCTTCATGTTGAAGCGGCAGAACATCGCAGCGAAATATCCCACCTTATAGTTGTTCTGTGCGAGTTCCAGTTCCTTCCCGTTGATAGAAATCTCATCCGTAAAGAACATGGAGGAGTTGAAGCCGGCTTTCACTCCCAGGTTGAAACGCGGTTGTTTCAGCGTAACCATGGGCGTAGTTACGGCCTGTGCTTGCAGCTCACATACTGCTAGCACACCGCTTCCAATGAGGGTGAATAGGGCTTCTTTTATCATAAATCAGTTATTTCTTTTTCTCTACCGACCATCCGAACTTGCCGATTTTCTCTCCTAATTCGTAATATCCCCCATGGGCATAAACCAGTAGGTTAGATTGAGCCAGTTCAAATTTGCCGGTTTCCGAGTTCAGGTATTTATCGTCTGCTTTCACGTTGACTACGTCCGCAATAAACATGTGATGTGAACCTAAAGCGACGATTTCCTTTACCCGGCATTCAATGCAGAGGGGCGACTCTTCAATGAGAGGAGCCTGCACCATGGCTGCCTTTCCTGGAGTTAACTTCATCTCCTGGAACTTGTTGTAGTCTTTGCCTGAACGAACTCCGCACCAGTCTGTGGCAAAAGCCATGTCTTTGGTGGTCAGATTAATGACAAACTCCATATTCTTTTTCAGAATAGGATAGGAGTGCCGTTCCGGCCTGACTGAAATATAACACATAGGTGGGTTGGTACAGATTGTACCTACCCACGCTACGGTGATAATGTTATATTCTTCTTCGCAGCTGCCACATGTAACCAAGGCTGCTGGAAGAGGATAAATCATTGTACCTGGTTTCCAGTCTTGTTTCATGGTTTACAGAAGTTTGATGTTATCCTTCTGCTGCTCTTTTTCGCAGTAATGGCACTTCAACAAGCCTTTTTCCTTGTCGATGACGTGGAACCATGTTTGCATCGGCTCGTTGTTACTGATACATTTCGGGTTGTTGCATTTTACGATACCTTTCAGTTCGTCAGGCATTTCTACTTCTTTCTTTTCTACGACTTCATAGTCGCGGATAATGTTCAGTTTGATTTTGGAAGCAACCACCGACAAGCGGCTGATTTCTTCTTCCGTAAAGAAACGGTCGGCAATTTTGATGATTCCCTTTTTTCCTAATTTCTTGCTTTCAAAGTTGTTGCCTATCGTGATGTTGGCATCTTCATCCTGCAATCCCAGCAAGGATACGACTGTAAATAACTTATTGGAAGGTATATGGTCAATGACTGTACCGTTTTTCAGCGCAGCCACCTGTAATTCTTTCTTTTCACTCATAGTTACTTGAATTGAATGGTTTCCGGATTATTTTTCAGTATCAGCTTTTACCTCGTCGAGTGTAATTCCTAACACGTCGCAAAGGATGGCCTGGCGGGCATAAAGACCGTTCTTGGCCTGTTGGAAATAGTAAGCTTTCGGATTGTCGTCCACGTCGTAAGTAATCTCGTTCACACGAGGAAGCGGGTGGAGGATTTTCAGGTTCGGACGTGTATGTTCCAGCATCTTGTTGTTCAGGATATACACATCTTTCACTCTTTCATATTCCATCAGGTCAGTGAAACGTTCCCGCTGAACACGAGTCATATACAGAATGTCTGCATCTGCAATGGTTTCTTCGGTGAAGTCAGTATGTTCCACGTATTTGATGTGATGTTCCTGGCAATACAGCTTGTATTCGTCCGGCATCTTCAGTTCGTCCGGAGCAATGAAATGGAAAGTAGGATTGAAGTGTCGCATAGCCATCAGCAGCGAGTGAACTGTTCTTCCGTATTTCAAGTCACCTACCAGATAAATGTTCAGGTTTTCCAGTGTACCTTGAGTCTTATAGATGGAGTATAAATCCAGCATTGTTTGTGAAGGATGCTGGTTTGCACCATCTCCGGCATTTACGATGGGCACCGGAGCCACTTCGCTGGCGTAACGTGCAGCACCTTCCAGATAATGTCTCATTACGATGATGTCTGCATAGTTGCTCACCATCATGATGGTATCCTTCAGCGTTTCTCCTTTAGAAGAGCTGGTCACCTTTGGATCGGTAAATCCGATAACTCTTGCTCCCAGGCGATTGGCTGCCGTTTCAAAGCTCAGACGGGTACGGGTAGATGGTTCAAAGAACAGGGTGGCAACTACTTTTTCTGCCAGCAGGCGGCGGTTAGGTTTCTTTTCAAACTCTCTTGCCATTTCCAGAAGATACATGATTTTCTCTTTGGAATGTTCGGCGATAGTAACTAAACTTCTATTTTCCATGTTAGCTGTTTTTGATTACTTTTATAATACCGGAGTTCAAAGGTAGGTAAAAAAAATAGAAATTCCACCGTTTTTAGGATATTTCGGATTACGTTTTCGCATTTAAGAGGATATTGCGGAAAATAAGTCTTTGTTACAAAGATTTTCTGTAAATTTGCGGCTTAAAAGTCTAATTAATGAATGTAATAAAAGTATGAGAAAGATATTTATATATGCAATGTGGGGTTTTGTGTTCATCTGCATTGCCGCAGTTGCCATCGTTTTTACGGCCATTGCAAAAGGTAAAATAGGGTATGTCCCCCCAGTAGAAGAGCTGGAAAACCCGAATCTGAAGTTTGCCACTCAAGTCATTTCTGAAGACGGAAAGTTGTTGGGAACCTGGTCGCTTAGTAAGGAAAATCGAGTGTATGTGGGTTATGAAGACCTCTCTCCCCATCTGGTACATGCCTTGGTGGCCACTGAAGATGTGCGTTTTGAAGACCATTCCGGTATCGACGCCCGTGCTTTCATGCGTGCGGTTATCAAGCGTGGAATCTTCATGCAGAAACATGCCGGTGGAGGTAGTACCATTACCCAGCAGTTGGCTAAGCAGTTCTATTCACCGACAGCCGACAATGTAATGGAGCGTCTGTTGCAGAAACCTATCGAGTGGGTGATTGCGGTAAAACTGGAACGCTATTATACAAAGGAAGAAATTCTTACCATGTATCTTAATAAGTTCGACTTCCTGAACAATGCCGTAGGTATTAAGACAGCGGCTAAGACGTATTTTGCCAAAGACCCGAAGAACTTGAAAATAGAAGAAGCCGCTACCTTGATAGGTATGTGTAAGAACCCTTCTCTCTATAACCCTCGTCGTTTTAATGAACGTTCTCGCGGACGTCGTAATACCGTGCTCGACCAGATGCGTAAGGCAGGCTTCCTTACTCAGGAAGAATGTGATTCTTTGCAGGCACTTCCGTTGGTGCTGAAATTTCAGCCTGTCGACCATAAAGACGGATTGGCTACCTATTTCCGTGAATACCTGCGTGGCGTAATGACCGCTCGTAAACCGGACCGGAGCGATTATCGTGGCTGGCAGATGCAGAAATATTATGAAGATTCTTTGGCTTGGGAAACCAACCCGTTGTATGGCTGGTGTGCGAAGAATAAAAAGAAAGACGGTACTAACTACAATCTGTATGTAGACGGATTGAAGATTTATACCACTATCAATTCCCGTATGCAGCAGTATGCCGAAGAAGCTGTCTATGAACATGTAGCCAAATACCTGCAGCCTCGCTTCTTCAAGGAAAAGAGAGGGCGTAAGACAGCTCCCTACACCAATCAGCTGACACCGGAGGAAGTGGAACAGATTTTGAATCGCTCCATTCGTCAGAGCGACCGTTACCGTACCATGAAAGCTGACGGATGCTCTGAAGCTGAAATCATGAAAGCATTCAACACTAAATATGAAATGTCCGTATTCTCATGGGATGGAGAAAAAGATACAATCATGACTCCGCTTGACTCCATCAAGTATTACAAACATTTCTTGCGTGCAGGCTTTATGTCCATGGACCCGATTACGGGCCATGTGAAGGCATACGTGGGAGGACCTAATTACAACTACTTCCAGTATGACATGGCTATGGTAGGCCGTCGTCAGGTAGGTTCAACCATTAAACCTTATTTGTATGCGCTTGCCATGGAGAACGGTTTCTCGCCATGTGATGAAGTTCGTAATGTAGAGCAGACTCTTTTTGATGAAAACGGAAAAGCCTGGTCACCCCGTAACAGCTCCAAGTCACATTATGGAGAAATTGTGACCTTGAAATGGGGATTGGCTAACTCCAATAACTGGATTTCAGCCTACCTGATGAGCAAACTCAGCCCGTACGACCTGGTTCGCCTGATACACTCATTCGGTGTATTAAATAAGGATGTACAGCCTACCGTTTCCCTCTGTCTTGGACCATGTGAAATTTCGGTAGGAGAGATGGTTAGTGCTTATACTGCTTTTGTCAATAAAGGTATCCGCACCGCTCCGCTATTTGTTACCCGTATTGAAGATAATGATGGCAACGTCATAGCCAACTTCACGCCGCAAGTGAATGAAGTCATTAGTGAATCTACTTCTTATAAGATGCTCGTTATGCTGCGTGCCGTAATTAATGAAGGTACGGGTGGACGTGTTCGTCGCTTGTATGGCATCAAGGCTGATATGGGAGGTAAGACAGGAACTACCAACCGTAACTCCGACGGATGGTTTATGGGCTTCACTCCTTCGTTGGTATCCGGTTGCTGGGTATGCCTTCGCGTACACTTCCTCCGCACTTGCACCTGCATAAATGATAATAAATTCA
>OGZV01000182.1_pt1 | contig 69034 bp, 80 predicted proteins | sample 1576861 | NCBI WGS metagenome assembly OGZV01 (sample SAMEA3541501, study PRJEB24748) | human gut metagenome | biome: human gut; feature: human-associated habitat; material: faeces | place: China | collected 2012
TTATCTTTCCGATTCACTATTCAGAACAAATTAACTTTGTTAATTTGTGGCTTGATAAGCAAGCCATCGGATTTATCTTTCCGATTCCATACAAAAAACCTCGGAAACCATAAGATTTCCGAGGTTTTGGTATTCTTTTGAAATAAAGTAATTATCTCTTTGATAGTTCAACACCCTTATTTTATGTGCTTTTTAAGTATTTTTGTTACTAACCTGTATCTAACATATAGGTCTTTATACTATTTAACACTCAATGTTATTAGCTTGGTTTCTTTATTATATCCAATATTAAAAACATCAGATAAGTCTCTCACTTTAATGTAAGTATAACCATCTTTATTAATTGTGTCAAGACTTTTTACCTTACCATTTATTTTAACATTTTGCTTCATAATCTGCTCCCCCTTAGCTACTAATCTACTCTTAAACTCTTGCCAAGCCTTATTATTTCTTACAAAAGGTGCCGGACAATTTTTGCCAGTAACATCATAGTGCCTGATTACATTCGCAATAGGTACATTGTATTTAGTCATAAGCATTTTTACAAGCTCAACAGCATTATCAACAGTCTTATCCATAAAGTAATAGTTACCCTTGTTGTCTTTTCTTGAACAAAGTTCTACGCCTAAACTGTTGCTATTTCGGCAATAAGGGTGTTTATAGCTATTAGCCCCACAATGCCAAGCTACATTTTTATCTTCTATTGACTGATAAATACTATTTTCATCTACAAAGTAATGTGCCGATGCTCCTCTATACTTCTTAGAATATTTAGTATTACCATAAGCAGTATCACCGTTATTGCCTGTATAATGTACAACTATATACTTAATTCTACTAATAGAGCTGTTGTTAAAATTTTGTGTTGTAATATTTCTTTTAATCTCCATTCTTATCACTCCTTTACTTCAGGTAGTCCAGCAACACTTGTTAAAAGAGATAATCCACCAGCAAGAATTGTAGCTGATATAACAGCAATCCAATTCACATCATTTAAAACAGCAGCAGTACCTATTGTAGCTATAGCAGTTTGTGCCATTGTCTTGATTGCTCTTATAGCAGCCGCTTTAAACCAATTTTTCATATTTTCAACCTCCTTAATTCTCTTTCAAATACTTATTATCACTTATAATTTTATTCTCAGTTAAAGCCTCTGTTGGTAGTTCTTTAAGTCTCTCATAAAGTTCTGTACCAACATCATTACCACCTAAAGCGTGGTATTGTTCATAAATTCTTGTTGAAACTTCCATTGCATAGATAGGGCAATAACCTCTTTCAGTCCATTTGTTATATGAGTCATACAGAGCTTGCCTTAATAGTGCTACCACACCTTCTTTTACTGCATCTTGTTCTTTTATTTTTTTCATAAGCTCTTTTTTCAAGCCTTTGTAGCATAGTCCTAAAAAGCCTGTAAAAATTGCAAATAATAAATCTAGCCAATAACTTTGTATTAATTCTTTCATCTAGCACCTCTTTTTACAAAATTTGTGTATCATTTATGTATATAGCACAAGAATTTAATGTGACTCCAGACTTATCACCATAAAGATTTATTCTAAAAGAAATATTTTTTAAACTTGATTTTATTTCCCAAGTTTTTTCTTTAGAATTTAAGCTTTTATTCACAATATTTGTGCCGTTTGATAACAACCAAATAGACACATCATACTCTTTGCAACCATTCGGTACAGATACATCATATACGCACTTAATTACATCATTTGAGCGCAGTCTAAGCTTTGCTGATACAAATGAAGCTGATGAATTTAAAGCAGCTTTAGTATTCCACATTTTAGGTATTGCAGTGTATGTTTTATTAAGAGTTAAATCGCCACCGGTTGCTTCATTAAATTCTGTAAGTTTGAAATTAAGATTAGTAAAATCTCTTTTATCTTCAAAAACAAGTTGTGCTTTATTGCTCGTATCACCAACATACATTTTTAGCACTTTACGAGCTTTATTGTTTACATCACCAACATATATACTTGTAACATTTCTTGAAATATTGTTGCTATCACCACTATAAACAGCCATTTATGTTGCCCCCTTATTCAATTATTAGAATAATATTGCCACTACTTAACGGTGATACTCCGGCTGTAACATTATCTTCTGTACGCGTCATAATTCTTGCGTTAGTATATACTTCGCTACCATCTACACTAAGTTGAGCTGTTAAATTTGGACCTGCTTTAATATTTAACGAGCCTGGACTGTCTTCAATTATTCTAGCTGTATAATCATTTGTAGCACCTGCTGTTTGGTCAGTGTTTATGCCCTGGTTGTGGTGAAAATCTACATATCCACCTTGATTTGTTGATGTATTATCATTTGTTTTTCCAAACACTTCTAATGCCCTTGAGTATAATTTATCATTTGCAATTATTGCTCTTGCTATTAAATCACCGTTTACTTGACCGCCACTTATAGGGAAAAATTTACTTGTATCTACATCTAAGCTTGTTTTTCCTCTTGTTAAAGTTATGCTTTTAGTGTTATTAATTTTATCAGTATCAGTTGTTTCTGAACTAGATAATAATTTAGCACAGCTTGACCAAGTCGAAGATATTACTGTTATTGTAAGTGCAACACTATCATTGACAGAATTTAATACATCTGTATTTAATGTTAAGTACACTTTATGAGAATTTGCAGCCCATACTGTTTCCACAGAAGCCTTAGAAAAAAGCTGAGTAGCATATGCAGCATTACTTAAACAAGTAATAGTTTTTTCATTTGAGTTAAAACTTGTACTAACTGCCAATACAAGAGAATGATGCTTTAGTGAGCCAGAAGCTTCAACAATTATAAGTGCTGAACCGTTACTATAATGACCTTTTTCAGCAACAATAATATGACTTCCTTTTAAAATACTATTTGTTGATAAAGTTCTAGTCTGAACGACAGTTTTACTCACAGGTAAATTAGCATTTTCTTTGGCAATCTTATTTATGACCTCGTCAATAATATCAAAATTATTATTAAAATCATCTACATTATAATAGTCTGTTTGAGCAGGCTTCGTTAAATTATAATTTTCTGTTTTTGTTGACATTTAATCACCTCAATTTTTTAGCATTTAATTCTTTATGTGTATAGTTGTTAAGCTCTTTATGTTGATATGATGCTAAATCAGCATGCTTATTATATGCAAGGTTTATTTCATATGTAAGGTTTAAAGGTAATACTTTTTCTAGTAATTCTGCAACTGCATTTTTAAGATTCTGTGCAGATAATTCTAAATTAAAAATAACATGACAGTTAATAGGGTCAATAGATATTCTATACTTATCCTTACCAATTAGGGTATCTAATTTAGTTCTTAAGTTTGTATTATCTCCTAGTAACTTACTTCTTATTTTAAATCGTCTTACATCAGCACTTGTATCTGTAACTTCAATATCTAACGCATTTTCCCATATCTCAAGCCCTACACCAGTTGCTGTACTAAGATAAAGTTCGCTTATAAGATTATTTTTATTTTCTTCAAATTCATTTAAGAATTTATCAAGAATATTGCTAATAATTTGTATTTCATAAATTTCTCTTAATACAAGTGGGTAGTATTCTATGTATTTCATTCAAGTCCACCACCTATTTCAAACGCAATTAATTGTTTTTCGTTAAGAGTGATGTATGAACTATCTTCTATGTCAACATTTTCTATATTTTCGATACCATCTACATCAATACATCTTGCAAGTATTTGTGCTGCATATATTTTTTTAGTTGTTCGGTTCTCCCAATCCGAATTTATTTCATTTGCATACTCTGCTAAAATATTTTCTACTGCCAACTTTATAGCATCTTTGTCAGCATTTTCTGTATATTCTACATCGTTAAAATATATATCTTTACTAACATATTTAACTGTATTCACTGTGACACTATGTCCAATTGGTGCAATACCTTCACCCAAACCAGTAAATTCAGCAGGGTCTAATTTTTCTTTTACACTATTTATAAGCTCATCTGATGCTGGACTTCCTTCACTATCCGTTATAATAATTTCTACAGTACCTCCACCATTGGGTGTTCTGTTAGCTTTTACTTGTCCGACACCTTCCATTTCTTTTACCCATTTAATATAATTGGCACGATTGCCACCAAAAGCATCTGAATTTATACTATCAAAATATCTTTGTCTAAATGTTTCAGTATCTTCTTCCTCTTCGCCAGGAATTATTAATTCAGTTATTTCTGCTTTTGTAAGACCAGAAATTGTTACTATTGGTGTAAGAGTACCAAAATGTTTGTTTCCTTCTTCACCTGTTGTATCACACATAATCTGCCAACAGCCAGGAATGATATTACCTTTGCTAACAACTATATTATTACCGTCACTGTCTGTAACTGTAATATCTACATCTGTATTATTAGTCATCTGAGCTACTAAGGTATAGTTTATTTTATCCAAATTAAACCTATCACCTGTACTTACAACTTCGCCTATATAATTTCCGTCACTACTATTAAAGTTAAATTCTGCTTTTAAAATAGCACTTGTTGAGTCTTCGGGAGTAATACCTCTTTCTTTTGCTATTTTTACAAGATAGCCCCTTTCAGCAGAATCAGCAAAAGCATTATTCAATATTGTGTCAAGTCCCATATAGGCATTAGCTAATTCAAGAGCGGCAGGAGATAAGGTATCAAAGATTATACTTCCTTCGCGTTTATCTACATCTGTAGCTACATTCGAGAGCATTTCAGCCAACAAATTGTCATAACTGTAGTCCTCAAACATTAAATACCACATCCTTCACATCTACATTATAATATTTAGTTACAACCGTAAAACTGACATTATACACATTATGCTTTATGCTAAAATTAAAGTCAGTCACATTTAATATTCTGTCATCTTGCAATAAAGCTTCTTTTATTCGGCTCATAAGCATTGGTATTACATACTGTCTTTCTCTACCAAATAAATCGTTAAGCTCAATTCCATAATTCCAGGAATACATAGCATAATCATATCGTTCTGTCATTAATATAAGATAGACTGCTTGGCGTATTATTTCTTTATAATCTTCATACACTGCAACAATACGCTTATTTTCTTTATCTAACTTATATGTAATACTTGTTTGCTCTAAGTCATCATAGTCACTAATAAGTTCATAATTTGCACTTTCAGGTAGCACTTAATCACCTCCAGCTATAACATCAGCAACATAATAAGCTTGACCACCTTGCATTTTAATAATTACTAACCTGTTACCTCTTTTTAAGTTGGCTGGTCTTATACTACCAAAAACACAAAAAGTTTCATCGAGTTCGAGCTTTTCTGACAAACGAACTGCAAACTGTCCATCATTTTCATAATCTTTAGATACAGTACCGAAAACTACTTCCGTAGGGTTACTTGCCCTAACGGCATCCATAGCGATACTTTTAATTAATTTAACTAACTCAACCGACATAAGGGCTACCTCCTAATAATGTTAAATCACAACTATACTTAGCACCAAATCTGTGTACAGCCTTCTTTATTATTACCTGTGCGCTTTTAAAAACAATGTCACCTAAATTTAGATTGGCATATATAGATGCACCTGCTCTTAATCTAATGTCACCAAAACAATCTTTTACAGTAAGTTCTCTTTTCTTTTCGCTATAGAGCTTAAGAACTGATTTACCAAAAGCAGCAGGGTTATCATCTTTTTCTAATTTACAAGTAAGCTGTAAAACGCCCCACTTGTTAATAAGTTCAGCATTTCTGAATATATATTTTGCTCTATTACCAGTTGTGTCATCATCTCTATAAAACTGTATCTGGTTATAAACTTCATCATCTATACTAGATGTATAGTCAATATCTTCACAGGTTTCATCATCAAGCAAATAGTCTGTTTTTAAATCTTCAATTCGCTTTAAGCATAGTAACCCATAGTCATCATAAAATATATACATATTACCTGTTGCACTTTCGGTAAGCTCTCTTGCATTTTTTATAATATCAAATAGAGTTTCATTATCTTCAACTCTGCCTGGTATCGAATACTTCGTATCAACAAGCTTACTTTGGCTTACTTTTAATCTATAGTCCATAGCAATCATTATAATTACATCTCTTAAAGTCTTGTTTTTATAGCAGTAAGTATCTTTGTTTTTTAAATATCTTAATTGGTCATAAGCAGTACAGTTGATTTCTTTACCTTTACTTCTTGACTTACTAAATAAATAACCATAAAAAACACCAACACCATTTTTCAAAAATGCTACAACATTACCTTCTTGTATATCTAATGCCGGGTCCTTTAAAACTGTAAATTCTAACTTACCTGCTGCATCTTTCCATTCTGTAGTCCAAGTTACTTCTCCAACAACCAATGGCTGATAATCTATTCCATTGTTTATTATATGTAGCTCATAACGAGCATCTTTATTTCCTTGAATATTTATATAAGCATTATCGTTTAATGTTCCTGCAACATTTACTACACTTATAACAGATGTAGAACATAAATCAACTTTATCTTTCTTTTTAGTATCGCTTTCATACATTCCACCGTCTGCACTTGCACCATTAAAATAGCTACCCAAGTTTACAATTTTAGTTATAGTTTTACCACCCCATTCAGGGTGGCAACTTGAAGTACCCGGATTTGCGTGTTTTGGACTGTACCATTTTGATTTATTAACAACAAACTCAATTACACATTTACCGCTCAAATGACCCCATTTATTACAGCCGGCATCATTTTGATTTTTAATGTCGCCTATGATACATTTAAGCACATTTCCATTACTTTGATACACATCAATGTAGTCGCCTACACTACCATATGTTGTTGTACACGCAACAACATATCGACCATTTATAATACCAAATCCTTCGCTATCGAAATTTTGTCCGGCTTGGGACCTAAGCTTATACTGTACTGATGTCTTTGAAGTAATTAATTGCCAACCCATATAAGTAAATACGCTACCCAAACCTGAGGGTAGCGTTATTGTTTTTATAGGTATACTAGCCGGAGATGCACTTTCAGCACTATATGCCGGAGAAAAGAAGCCAGACAACGCATTAGAAGAAAGAGTATAGTTTCTTGTTTTAACAGCATTACTACTATTACCTTCAACAGTAGTAAATGAATTTCCACTAGCAGAAACAACAAGTCCTGTATGACTACAGCCATTTTTTTGTATCATTATGTCGCCTGGCTTTGGTTTATAACCTGAAGTCTTAGAATAATATCTATTATTTTTCTTAGCAAAATCAAGGAAGCCTGATACTGCCGCCGTTTTCGGGGCCACTGATGTAGGTACACCTGCTTGATTTAAGCACCAAGAAACGAACATAGCACACCATTCATCAGTAAAGCCATACCAACATGTATATTTGTTTGGTCTTCCTTTTATTGCTAAAGTAGCTTCTTGATTAGCAATTTTAACAACATCACTTGCACTTGCCAAAAAGCAACACCTCCTTATTATTTAAGTTTTAGTACCTGTCCCGGGTAAATAAGATTAGGATTTTTGATTTTATCTTTATTGAGATTGTATACTTCTCTCCATTTATTCCCGTCACCTAATACTTTTTTGCATATTAATATTAAATAGTCACCAGGCTTAACTGTGTATGTAGATGGCGTAGTTTTACTACTTGTATCTCTAGCTTTTACCGTAGTTGCTGTTGTTTTATTAGTCTTTTTATCTGTAACTAATTTAACAGTCTTTGTACTATAATCTAAATATTTTTTAAAAGTGACACTAATTACTTTGTCAAATCCGTTGTCAGTATTATCTTCATCTGTAAATTCTTCAATCGTACATTTACATTTATTTAAAATACCGTCTAAATCATTTACATATACTGGATTTTCAGTATCATTATTAGGAATATCAATTTTAAAGGTCCCATTTTCTTCCCCTAAATCCCAAACCCCATTAGGTTTAGTCCTTATTATCATAAAGTCAAAAGGTTTTGCTTTTGCCATTAATGTATTAAAATGTGTAAGGTAAAAATCTTGGGACCTTAATTCTTGCTTGTCAGAAATTGCATTTACAAAAGGGTACTTTACTTTTGGCAGTAAAAAATCCATAGACCATTCAGTTAAACCTGGTTCTTGTAAATTAAGAACTGTTTTACCACCTAAAAGCTCTATTTCTTCATTTTTACCTGGAACTTTTCGTGTTATCTTAGATGGTGTTACAGGCATTAGAACATTTTCAACATAAATTAAATATGCCATTTCTTACACCCCCTCTACCGATACCGCTGCGGCTTCTGTTATACGCTTTTCCATCTCACGCACAACATCACCAATACTTAAGCTGCTCGCAATTTGGTTTGACATACCTGACATATCTACTGTTATTTGTTTAGTTGTATAGTTAGCAATTCTTTCTTTGCTTACACTATCTTTTATCATACTTAAAATATCATCTGAATGCTTAACCTCTTTCTTAATATCATCAGTGTTTGACTTAATCCCATTAAGAGCATCTTCGCCAGAGTCTGTAGTTGGATTTAACAAATCTTCTGCATTATTCTTAAGCCAATCAGATGCACCTGATATTTTATCTGAAATAGTACTTGAAACCTTGTCGCCGAATTCAACACCCACATTCCATGCTGTGCCATATTCCACTCTTTGTAATGGAACTTCTGGGGCATCTCTGCTTATTGTTATAGCATTTTCATTTTTACCCCACGCAAGTACATTATCCTGTAAACTTGAAAGTCCAGCAGTCCAGTCTGTACCAAAAATTGCATCTATTATCTTTGTAACAACCTTACCTAAATCTAAGAACCAAGAAATAATTTGCCCAATAAGATTTGCTACTGCGTCACCAAAGCTATTAAATCCACCGTTACAAGCATTTAAAATCCACTCTATTATGCCTAAAAATGGAGTAACAAAAATAGACCAAATTATTTGCATTATTCCATTAAGTAAGCCGACTACAGTATTATAAATAAAAGCTCCTGCAACAGCTAAAGCTCCACATATTATACCTAGTGCTGATTGTGCTACACCGGTTACATCTGCAATCCAATTACATAGAGCTATTAATATAGCTATTAATGCAATAATTAATATAATTATCCAAAATATAGGGCAAGATAAAATAGCTGTATTTAAGCCATATTGTGCCGCTGTTGCAGCAGCAGTAGCAGACGCTTCTGTTCCTGTTGCGGCAGCATGAGCAAATGAAGCCATACATAATGCTATTTTTACACCTGTGCTAATAAGTTCGATAGCTTTAATAAGTAATAGCCAACCATAGTATATAGCTAAAGCAGCAGCTACACCATATATAATAGGTCCTATGACATTCCAATTTTGAGCTACAAATCCTGCTATATTTCCAATAGCTTCAAAAATATCAATAACCACATCAGCTAAAACAGCTAAAACTTCTATTGCCCCCGTTACAAAATTCTGAAAGCCTTCACTATTAGCAAGTTCATTTAACCTATCTAGTACAGGTTTAAAAGCCATAGTTGCCGTATTTTGAAACTTTGTCCACATTTGTCCCCAAGTCAAAGGCATCTTTTCAAATCTTTCATTTATTTCATCACTTGCTTCAAAAATAGCATTTTTAACAACATCTGCGGTAATCATTCCATCGGCAGCCATTTCTCGTATTTCACCGATAGGTTTTCCTAGATAATCTGCTATGTTTTGGATAAGGTTTGGAGCATTTTCAAAGATAGAATTTAATTCATCACCTCGAAGTACGCCAGAGCCTAATGCCTGTGATAACTGTAACATAGCATTAGATGCTTCACTTGTAGTGGCACCTGCGATTGTCATTTGCTTTTGTACTAAATTAGCAAAAGCAACTACTTCATCTGAACCACTAAAAGCATCTTTTGCATTATTACCAAATCTAGCAACAACAGCGGCGGTATCTGTTAAAGAACCTCTTGCATCTTGTGCAGAAGCATATATTTTTTTAAATAAATCATCTACACTACCTGTTTCATTAAAGTTATCTAAAAGTAAATTTAATCTTGCTTGCGTTTGCGTTACTTCATCTGACAAGCCTAAAACTTGTCCTGCACCTTTTATACTTAAATACGCAGCAGTAATTCCTTTAAGCTTGCTTAGAAGTCCATTTGTAGCATTAGTTCCTTTTGCAATTTCCTGATTAAATTTACCCTGTTCAGAAACATTATCTCTAATATACCTTTCTGCACTGCTAATATTTGCTACAAGTCTTGCGTATTCTGCATTTGCTGTAGCAGGGTCCATATTTGTTAAAACACTATTTAATCTTGTTTGTGCTTGTGTTGCTTGATATAATTGTGTTCTCAAATATTCAAGTCCTGCGTTAGCAGTATCTGAACCAATATTAACTGGGTTATTTTCAATTTGCTGTATTCTTTGCTGTATAGCTGTTAATCTACCCAATGTATTATTTAATTCTGCTGTTTGGTTAGGTCTTAGAACGCTTGCAGAATTACTGTTAATAGTAGATTGTGTCGCAATAAGATTTTCCATTAGGGTATTAGCATTAGCAATTTCTTGATTAAATCTTTCAACCCCAGTGTTTGTAAAAACTAAAGGTCCTACATTTTCAAAATCATAAGTTACTGGAACTTTAACAGGTGGGATGTTCTGAGAAGACTGCTTTAGTGCTTCAATTTGTTCTTGACAAACTTTTGCAGCTGTTTCAGCTTCCTTTAAACATTCTTTTGCCCCTTCAAACGAACTCATATCTATGTCGGCATCTAAAGCAGATTGAATATCATTAATTCCTGAAAGCATTAAGTTCATTGCTGAGTGCATAGATGTAAATGTACTACTAAAATTGTCATATAACTCAATAGAACTTGATATTGTCAATACACTCACCTCTTTTTAGCTTTTTTCATCTTCTTCTTTTGTTTTTCATCTTCTTTTACTTTTCGCTCTACAGCTGCAAAAATAAAAGCTTTTTCTTGCTCATCCATATCAACAAATTCGCAAGGTCTAATATGTAATTCAAACAGACAGTAATATACAAAACTTGCTTCACTGTCTGTTTCTATTAGTTTTTTGCTTCTTCAATTTTTTCATTAATTTCCTTATTATAGCCATTGTACTTCTGAATAAAAGCAGCGAGGTCATCATATTCGCCAGGGTTATCTAACATAGCCATTAAAAGGTCCTCTGGTGTGTTTACACCATAGCTATCCTGAAGTTCAGCATCATAAAACTGTAGATGCGACAATCATATCAAGCACATACGCTTCACCATTAATTCTCTGTCTAAACGCACCAAATTTACCTGGAATAGGCACTTCTTTAATATTCTTTTCTCTTAATTCCTTATTTTCTTTTGTGGTAATATGTCTAAATTCCCATTCTGGACTCTTACCGTTTTCATCAACGATAGATGTTGTTGCAACGCGTCTTACATTTTCCTTTACCACTTTGTTAGCCTTCATAAAAGCATTAAATTTTGACATAATTTTATCCTCCATAATTATAATAAAAACAAATAAGGCAGGCTGTATTAAATAGCCTGCCAAAATATTTAGTTAGCTAAAAAACCATCAAGCTGTTTAAAGCTTTCAGGGATTGAGAAGTCCTCAAATGTACCTTCTATTTCTTCATCAATATATTCACCATCTGCATCAAACTTAGCAAGAATACCACCGTCGGTATTGCAGTCATAAAGTATAACAGTCTGACTTTTTGCAGTAGAAGTTGGGTCATTATTTTCAATTTGCATATCAAAGTATACATCTTCGCCTGTATTCTTATAATCTTCAAGAACTTTTCTAAGCACTGACTGATTATAGTGCATTGTACCACTAAAAGTGCCTTCCATACCTGTTGACTTGTGTCCGGTCATAATCGCACCAAGTCTTGGTATAGTTGACTTTGCTTTTTCAAGCTTTACTTCCATATCAATCATATTTGCAAAATTATACCTATTCCCATTTAATGTTATAAAACATTTAGCTAATTTTGCAGCAATAGCATCTTTTGCATTCATTGTTATGTTTTTAGCCATTATATTCTAACCTCCTTAATTAACTTTTACAGTCATATATAATTGCTCCATGCAATTTACAACTGTTACAGGTGTATTAACAACAACAGCTTTCTTAACTTCTCCTTGTTCTACAACAACATCTGTATCTGTAAAATTTTCAATAGCTCTAAGAGTTTCAAGATTCTTTAGATACTTTACAATATCTGCCCAAAGTGCAATTCTACCCGCATTATCGTTTGGCATTACACCAAGATAACGAGTATTAAATATTGTTGCTATATCCATACCGATTTGGTCGCATACTCGCATAGTTTGATTAGAGCAAAATAAATCACTCTTTTCAGATGTTGTTGTAACCAATGAATTAATATCGGTAAGAATTCTATAATCAGAACCTACTTTATGAAGCTTTAATTCACCGTTGTTGATTGCCTGTTCAAGACCTGTCTGTGTGTCAGAGCAAACAGGTGTATATTCTCCATCATATTTTTTATTGGTGCAACTCTTGTTAATTTCACAAGATGACTCTGCACCACCTAACCACCAAATAAGACTTTCAGTATTTTTTTCAGCATCTGTTGTTAAATTTATTACGCCTTCATAATCGGCGGCATAATTATGCACAATGGTCTGAAATTTAATACCTGCTCTATCTCTCATTCTTTTTGTAAAACTTACAAAAAGAGATTTGATTACATCAGAAGTAGAGTCGCAGATAAGAGTATTAAAAGAATAACTTTCCATAGCAGATAAAAAGCTTTGATAACTTGAGCCTGTAGCCTTTATTGCCATACCACCAGTTAAAAAAGTTCCTGATGTTTCTTTCAAAGATGCGTTATGCTTCCAAAACACAAAATCATTATCGACCAATTTATCTATTCCACTAACAGTCTGCTTATCTACAAGAGTATCTGAAATAGCACCGTCGTATACTATTTCAATTTTAGATATTCTTATCTTACTTACGCCATATACATAAATATCTTTTGTTGCTTCATCATCAGCTGTAATTGTAAAAGTTGCAACATCTCCGCGTACTTGTGAGTCAACTGTTGCGGGATTTGCACCGTCTGAGAAAATTTTAACAGCCTCTTGTGTGTTATTAATACAAGTAACTTTAATCTTACAAGGAACAACCAAATTTGCAAAACATAAAGCCCTACTGCTAGGCTTACCATTTTCATCAATATCTGTACCTTCTCTTACCCCATCAATCCAGCAAGACCAAGGGTTATTACCATCTGAATTATCCTGTTGTATAGCAGCTTTTCCACCAACATTTATAATATCAGGAAATGCCCTTGCAATAGTAGGTGTTGTATTTCCGGTTTTTGCATTTCCAAAATCATAAAGTTTATTAGATTCAACATTCTTATCTATGCTACGCATATAAGTACACACATCATACAAATCAGTTTTATCTGCATTCTTTGCAACGGTATAAAAAATATCATTTCCTCTTGTACCAGGGCATTTTGCAGAAGCAAGTTCAGCACTTGCAGAGCCGCCACTATTTACTCTATAAAAATAGCATTTTTGTGCATTCTTAAATAAATCTCTATAAGGCTTCATTGCATCATCTGTATATGGATAACCAAATATTTTTAGTGAATTTTTTTCAAATTCTTCTGCTGTTAATTCAATAACTTCATCTTCAACACCCCAATTAAGATTTAATGGTGCAGCACACACACCTCTTTCTCCAAATACAATACCTGTATTTGCTGTTGATATAAAGTTGATATACGCACCTGGTAAAACCTTATTCTGGGTTACAAAAGTACCTCCACCTAAAGCCATATTTTACACCTCACTCTCTAAAAATTCTTTAAGTAACTGGTCTACTTCACTAAAAGTATATTTACGATTACCTAATATCGTATTTAACACATCAATGTATTTTAAATACTTTTTACTTGCTGTAATTTGTTCTTTAGAATAACTTGCTTCTACTTCTATTACAGCTTCGATTGGCTTTTCTTCAGTAGCTTCAACTGAGTTTAATGCTGTAGTTTCCACAGCTGTAGATTTTCTAGTTGCCATTTTTTATCATTCCTTTCTGTATAAGAATTTCCATTTTTTCAACATCATTTTCAACAATGACGAACATATCATAATTTATTGTTAATGTTAAAACACCATCATAAATATTTGTATCAATACCTTTTCCTAATAACGGTTCAGAGTCAAGTTCTATGAATTCAAGCGCTTTATACATTCTATCTATAACACTAAAACATTCTGCTCTATAGTCCTTAGATTTAGGAAAATACTGAATTGCAAATTGATTTTCTCTATAATAACGATTTCCACAAAACCTAGTTATTTTAGGATTTATGCACTGAACAAAAAAGCAAGGCTCTTTCAAACCTTGCTCTACATCTTCTGTATAAATGTTGTATTCTTCGCCAAATTCACTATAGAGAGCTTGGCTTATCCCTTTAATAATCTTATTAATCATAACGCATCACCTGATTAAGGAAGTTTCGCACACGCCTTTCAAGTACAGCAGGAGTAAGTTTATCCACTTCTTTTGTTGATATAGTCAACATAAACTTTCCAGGTACCCATTTTCTGTGGTTCACAGTTCTGTGTCCATATTCAACATAAGCAGCATATTCAAGATTATTACTTACGATTACCTTATAACAATTACCTGTACGCGTAATACTTGATACAGTCCAAGCTCTTTTAAGGTTACCAGTATCAACTGGAGTTCGAAGTTTAGCTCTTGCTAATACCTCAGCACCTAAATCATTTATACAGCGTTCAATCATAGCTTTAGCTTTGATTTCTTGCTTTTCTAAATGTTTTGCAAATTTTTTTAATTCACTAAAATCGCATCTACCGGTCTTTGCCATAATTTAACCCCACCTTTCAAATATTTCCAGAGCTATTTCTTGATGGGTTGCATACATAGCAGGTACCCCAGAGCTTTTATAAATGCCTTCGCGATTATTTTGATTAACAACTATTTTTGAGCCAGGTGGTATAGTCAAATCGGGCGACATAAAAAGCTTTATATTTTGTACTTTTTCTTGTACTGTATCATTATTTTTAGCTGTAGGTGATGTGGTTTCAAAAGAAATTCTACAAGGTTGATTTTCAACAATCATCTGCTCAATTTGCCTTGTTTGTTTTGTATCTTCATCTCGGATATTATTAAGCTCATATACTGAGCAAGTTCCACTATACAAACTTTCTATATGTTTTCTTGCAGAATTAAAAACACTCATTCTTACCACCTTAACTTTCTAAATGCGATAAGTTCAGCATCTCTATTACAAAGCTTATCTAATAAAGTAATATATCTTGAAGCCGCACTTGTATTATTATCATAAGTATAGCCTACACTTGTGTCCCCTTCAGATATATTACTTATTCTTCCTGCGTTAAAGTCAATGCTATCACAAACATTTTCACCAACGCTAGACTTAGTTTTTAATAGTGTACCTGCTGCCATATCAACCGCAACAAAATAAAGCTCAGGTGGAATAACAGTAATATTACAAAAATTCTTTATATACTGCTCTGTTCCATTTATCGCAAATTGAATAAGCACTAAATCACTATCATTAACATTATAGCCTAGTGATTTAAGTTTCTCAGTTACATCACATTCTTTAATCACATAATCACCCTAACTTATGCTTGAAAGCAACAATTCTAATCTGCTTAGGTTCATATACTCTTTCCCAGTTCTGCGCATTGGCAAGCTCTGTTCTAGTAGGTGTTTCAACGTTAGCTCTAACTGTATTAGTCCACTTAACACCGCGTGGATGTAAGATAAATGCACTTCTATTAATAAGATAATCAACGCCAGAGCCTTTCTTCTTATCTCTGTCAATCTCTGTCGCTACATGACCTACTGGGCTACCTTCGCCGTAGGCAATAGCACCGTCACCAAATAAATATGTTGTGTACACACCGTCAGCAACCGGACAGCTATCATCAACAATAACACGTCTGCCCTGGTATATATCAAATTCAAGTTCAGATGATGCCTTGACTGTTTCAATCAAATCCAACTTTCTAAGATAACTCTTAGTAGCAGAGTGCATAGCCACAGCTGTAAGCTGACTCTGTGCGTCACCTAAAAGCTGACAAGCATCTACGAAAGACTTACCTTCTATAATCTGTGCAGCGGCTGTCTTAGACTTAGAAATATCAAGAATATGGTCTGCAAGAGGTGTAACAGTTTCAGAACTGCCATTTGTATAAGAGCCAAACACACCATTTAAAATAGCAATAAGCTCTTTCTGCTTATCTCTTGCCCAGAAGCCTGCAACCAAATCACCAATAGCCATCATAGGGTCCTTGCCACTTAACGCAGCAGAAAGGTCTGTTGCTGCCCACATTTTCGCTCTGCGAATGGTCGTAGATACATCTTTGTTTGATGTAATCTTGTTTGGTGTTAAATCAGCATCTTCAATAATAGGTTCTGATTCTCCCTGCAAGTCCTCAAAAAATGGCATATTATGAATTGGTGCTGCCTCACTTGCTAACTTGTTAAATTCCTGATTATTTGTTACTATACCGCTGTTAAAAAGAGCCGATAACTCCATTGTTCTGTTTACAACATATGGGTTAAAAAGCTCTGGTACAATAACATCGCTTAATTTTGTAATTGCCATACTCAATTACTCCTTTCCTATTTTAAAAATTAATTTCTACTCCTGCAGCAGTAGCCATTTCTCTTGCTTGCGCAGGATTTTCTTTTAAAAGTTTGCCCTGTTCTGTTAAATTGAAAGTTTCTTTTGCAAAAGGATTTACTGTACTACCACTGCCCCTAGCCGGTTCATAAGCCGGTTGTGTCTGTTTAAATAAATGTGTCATAGACGCATCTTCTTTAAAAGACTTAACAACCTCAGTAATGCCAACAGGTTCTCCCTTATCATCAAAGCTAAACTTATCAACTCCACCTTGCTTGTAAATAACATAGTCTGGGTCAATTACACCTTCTTTAACCAACAGCTCTTTTACAGCATAAGTTTTCTTAAACTTGTCTGCTTCTGCTTGGAGGTTTGTAATTGTTGTTTTATAGCCTGCTATTTCAGTTTGTAAAGCTTCATTGTCTTTATTGTCTTTCTTTAATGCTGTAATAGTGCTATTCGCAGTTTTTAACTGTGTATCTATATTATTTTTTTCACCTTCTAAAGCATCATACTTAGCCTTGCTGACATATTCGCCTGTGCTTAAATTAGCCAGTTTTACCTGTTTGTCTTTGTTCTCAGAATTATACGCGTCAATAATTCCTTTAAACTCCTCATACTTTTCACCTAATACTTCCTTCAAAAATAACATATTAACCTCCTTGTTTTTATATGTGGTGTCCCCACAGATATACAGCAGTTTATATCTCCTACTGCAAGAGAATATTAAACCTTTTAAATGTCTTGCTTAGGACGAAAAAAGGAAATAAGCTGTGACACTCATTTCCTTTGCTGACTAAATTATTTATAGTTACATTTATAGTTTTGTTTTATTTAACTAGCCCAACGGAACCACATCCTTTCATTAAAATTAGCAGAGCTAGTAGGAATCGAACCTACACTAAAGGAGTCAAAGTCCTTTGCCTTACCATTTGGCTATAGCCCCATAATCATTTAACTTTTTCAGGCAACAAAAAAGGACAGCTTTAAACTGTCCTAATCTGCTTATTTATTGTGCTTGCTAACTTGCCTGTAACTTTTACATTAAAAAAGCACCCTTTTCAGAGTGCTACTATTTAAAAATCTTAAACTTATTAGTTCTTGATGCCTTTACTTTCTTTAATTTCCTTTTCTAATTTTGCAATTTCCTTTTTTAAGTCTTCATCTGACATATTTTTAATGTATTCTGGGATTTCTAATTTATCATTTTGAACATATCCAACTGGTAGCATGTCAATTTACCTCCTCAACAACTAGGTCATATATATCTTGTAGCTTAATCAAAGTCTTCATCTGAATCTCATATTCTGTTTTACAGGTTCTTGAAATCTCAGAAGCATACATATTATACAGATTTTCGCTAATTTCTTCGCTTGCCGAATACTTAAATACTTTTCCATCGTGACATAAAACAATTCCAGTTTTATAACCATTTCTTACAGCAGAGTTAATATCAGATATACTCGGTGGCAAACTATTAGGATGGGTATGTGCAGTAATAAGATTATCTTTTCCCAATATTGCTCTATTGACCGACTTTGTATATACAATACCCTCTTTTACAGTTTCATCTAGTACACTTGCCACTATTTTACCATTATCACCATCAAACCAATACATATCTTCTATCAAAGTTCCACTTCTATGATTTAACATTTCCTTTGCTTTTTGATATATAATACGATTGATAACCTTATTGTCCGTAATGTTATCAAACTTTTTTCTGTATTCTCCACTATTAATATATGTATGATTTATTGTAGTATTTTTATTTCTTCCATTTCTCTGTTGCTCATTTTTTATTATAACACCATTATCCTCATTTGTAAACTTATCATTACTAACAAATTTTTCTTTCCAATCTGTATATGACATATCATCAATATAGATAGTCTTACCAGTTTCAGGGTCCCTTGCAGCTCTTTTTCTACCTTGCTTAAGTAGCTCGTCTGTAACTTCCGGTATTGTAGTACCTCGGCAACGCGGATGAAAAGGAGGTGCTGTTATCCCTATTTCAAAGTCATCTCTATTAAAGATTTTACTATCCATATCAGCACACATATCACAAGTTTTACCATCTAGTGTTTCTAATACACTATACTTTTCAACTCCTAATTCATCGTAGCTGTCCATTTCTGCCCTTGTACATATCTGGGCTGTTTCTGTACGAATAAGAGTATTGCAAGCTGATTGGGCTACATTGCTTTCATAACTTAATTGTCTTGCAAGCTTTTTAGGGTCTGTACCTCTAACGCACCAATCTGTTAAAGCTTGTTGAAGTTTATTTGTCAATTTAGGTCTGTATGTACCCCATATTCTTTCAGAGAAGTTTGTACCGTCAATAGCCCAAGGCTTTTCAAGTATTAATTTAAGTCTGCGTTCATCTACTTGTGCAAAACTAAATCCTACACCAATACCTTTTTGTACTTCAAATGCCGTTCTGTAATAAACATCTTTATACACATTTGATAGCATTTGTGTGACATTTTCTGTAATATCAGCAAATGCTTTATCACAAAATAACATCATTTGCATTTTAATAGCATCAAGTCTAGTGATATGATATTTTGCACTTGCGTTCTCAAGTTCTTTGTCCCAGTTTCCCAAGTAGCTGTTAGCATAGCCTTTTCTTATGTATTCTTCAACATCCCATCCAAGTTCTTTTAGCTCTTTACTTGTAATAGCTTTTTTGGCTTCGGCTAAAGTCATATTGTTATTATCAGCAAAACGCTTCAACCAATATGTAATGTCTTTATCGATTTGAATAATTGCATCATCTATTAATTTCATAGAGTTAGCTACACACTTTTGGGCTTCTGCATTGGACCTTTCTTCTAAAGCTTTAAATCTTTTAGCCCAATATTCATTATTCTTCATCATTCTTCCTCTCTAGTTTTTGGAAAACCGTAATCGCCTATTTTTTCATTAGTTTCTTTTTTTAATTCAGCAATTTCCTTTTCAGCATCGTCAACCCAAGGATGATTTTGAAGAACGGTCTTTTGTGAAATAATGCCTGTGCTTTTGGATGCAATATCTGCAAGTTCAGTATCATTCGTGATGCTATTTCTTGTCCATACTTGGTTAATTTCATTACACTGTATATTTGCGTGTCTGCAAATAGCTCTTACAAGCTCTGCAAAACCTAATCTAAATTCTGTTTCAGTAAGTCCACTTTTCAACTCTAACAAAGAATATAAATACTTTAAAGCTACACCACTTGCGTTGCCAAAATTTGATGGTTCAGGGTCTACTGCCTGTCCCTGTTCAAATATTGCCTTACGGGATATGCTCAATAATTCTTTTCTTGCTTCAACCGGTATGTCTATAGTAAGTGTCTTTAAATCACCTTTACCATCAATATTTTCGTCTAGCTTAATAGTTTTGTATTTCTTTAAATTACCGAGAAACTCACTTAAACTTTCACCTGCATAGCCGCTTAGAATAAATATAATTTCCTGAATATCTTCTAAGTCATTGATAAATCCTGAATACACTTTGTCATAAGTATCAATATGTCCCTTTATAGGTTCTAAGTCACTTGTGTGGTTGTCATTGTTGGCAAAACTTATGAAAGGAACTTGACCAAAATTATGATTAAGCACATTTGTATATGCTCTTGGAATATCAAAACCAATAGGGTATCTTGCAAGCTCCATAAGTCTATCAAATCCTTCATTCACATATCGTTTATATGTAGCACACTCAGTTTCAGTCCATATTTCATAAACCATATAGTGCCTACCTGTTTCTTCTTCTAATTCCATATACACTCTTAAAACACTTATGAGCTTCTTCTCTAAATCGTTATTATAGACTGGAATTATTTCTTTGCTGTCTATAACTGCCCATCTAAATCTATTTTTATCATCAATCCAATAATGGACCCAGGCTATACCCGCATTTGCAGAATTAACACATAGCTTTTTACAGTTTTTTGCATAAGCATCACCTAAGACCGTTTGAATATATTTATTACTAGAGCTATTACCTATATCAATGATGGGCGGATATGTAAACATATAACCTGCTTTTTGATTAACAATCAAGCTATAGAAACTGCTACAAATTCTATTGTCTGCATTTCTTACAGCTTCTGTTTCCACATCTTTTTTCTTACCAAAAAGAATATCATTTTTGTTTCTGTAATACCTTTCAGCTATTGTTGCTTTAGAAACAAAATTGCTATGCCCTAAAGTATATTTTTTTATAAGCTCAATAGCTACAGTCAAGTCCATTTTATCACCTCATCATTTTAAGAATTTTATTCCAGTTTTATTTCTCATATAATCGCGGAGAGCGTATCTTACTGCATCTATGCTGTGATTATCTCTATCAGGGTAATCAGATTTAAAATTATCATTACTATCTTTTTCATATTCATAACCTAGAAACTCTCTAGCTGTATTAGGGCATCTTTCTTGGTCAATTACAATTTCTTCTAAATCTTGTAAGAATTTAATACCATAATTAACACTATCCGGACCCTTTTTTACACCTTTTATATTTAAGCCTAAAGCTTTAAATTCTGCTATTGTTCGTGGCTCTGCACTATCACCCATTACCAAACAATTATCTTTATTCTGTCGCATAATAGCATCAACAGCTAACCTATTTGACAGTCCAACTTTATGTATTTCAAAGAATATATATAATCTTCTTCTAGTTCTATCAAAATGACATTCTGTATAGTGGAGTGGGTCAACAGCATATCCAAAGTCAACAGCTCTTTTTATATGGTCAAAATTATTTACTTCATCATCTGATATTTTTCTAATTGTAATATTAGTAAATATTTCTCCACCTGTTCCTCTTACCTCACCTAAATATTCGTGAGCATAGGCATCATAATTAACAGCCTTTAAATGCTCGGCTTCAATAAAAAACTGTTCACCAAGCCATTTTTTAGGTACTGTTAAATAACTACTGTGATGTACAATTCTGTCTTTTCTTTCTTCTAAAATTTCATTATTTACCCAATTTCTCTGTGACCTGGGTGGATTATATGAATAAAAAACAACAAAATTTTCGCCACCTCTCATAAGGGACTGATTTATTGTTCTTATTTCTTCCATTCCATTGAATTCATCAACTTCTTCGTACCATATATATTTACAATAACCTGTTTTAAATTTTGTAGATTTAATTTTTTTAGGCTTATCTGCACCTCTGAAAATTATTCTTTGCTTGCCATATACAAGCTCTAACGGACTAAGCTTGACTTGCCAATATTGTTCAACACCTAATACCTGTATAGCCCATAAAAGCTGTTCAAACACACTATCTTTTAGATATTGTCCTACTTTTCTTATAGCTACTGCATTAGCATTACTATCACTCATCATTCCTAGCACAATCTCTATACTCGTAAATGATGATTTTGTACTACCTCTACCACCTTTGAGCCAGTAATGCGTGTATTTATTAGCTTTAAGACAATTATGAATATTATAAAAGGATGGTGCAATTAAGCTAGATAGCCTAGCCATTTGCATCATCCTTTGGTATATCATCTGTTATCACAACTTTAGCGTTCCCATCAACTTCAAGCTTATCTGTAAACAAGCCATATCTCTTACCAAGCAGTTCAGCAGCTTTCAATTTTTCCTTTTCGTCAGGTGCTTTGTTCATTCTTCTTGCATCTGAACAACCATCACCAGTTCCTTCGATAACAACAATTTCTGATTGAGATTCGCCACGCAAAACAGATGTAAGATATTCCATGACTTCTTTCGCATCGGCAATTTTTTCTGAACTGATTTTTTCAAGTTGTTTATTGATATATTCCTGAACCTTAGCAATTCTTAGCAATTTAGCAGCACATACCGCAGCAGAACTATCTTTTTTTACATTTGGATAAGCTTTTCTATATGCCCTAGTAGCATTGCAGTCAATTAAATATTCATCACAAAATTTCCTTTGCTTGTCAGTCATTTCATCTTCACCTGCCTTTCATAACATAAAAATAAGACACCCTTTTCTTTAAAGGATGCCTTAACCTAACATTTCATATTATAGTATACTATAATATGAAGGTGGGATTCAAGTGGGTTGCAGTGGGAACTTTTCTTCAAATGCTTGTAAAGCAGATAAGTGAATTTCTTTAATATAGTCATATGAGAATTTCATTTCCTGTGCAGCTTTTCTTAAATTTTTACCGTCAACATATACAATGTTTAAAATATCTTTATGTTTGCTATTATCTAGTTGCTGTATCTGATTAATTATTTTTACCCTTGTTTTGATAAGCGTATTTTTCATTAAATCAAGTATTTTTTCTTCTTCTTCAATCTGACTAAATATTTTTGCAAATTTATCTGGTTCAACTGAACTTTGTACTTTTTCTTCTTCATAACTAATACCTGCAATATCTAAAGAATCTTTTAATCTTTGTATGTACTCTTGCTGTTTCTTAACTTTGATATTTTGTTCTTTTATTTGTAATAAATATTCTTTTATTGTCACATTAAACACCTTCTTTTTTATTTATTTAACAAAAGTTCAACATAGTCATAAATCTTGAACCGTCTGAAAGGCTGTAATTTACTAGGTTTTTTAAATAAACGGTTCAAGATGTACGGTTCTATATATATTATAGATATTTTTTAGAGAAACATAAAATTTTAATGATTTTATATTTTAATATATCCTTAACTTAAAAACATCTTGAACCATCTTGAACCGTACCCTTGAAACCCTTATTTTTACTGTATTTTATCGGTTCAAGATGATGTTGAACCTATCTTGAACTAACTTAAATATCTTGAACTTTTGAAGCGTACATATCAGCAGTATGAGTAAACAGTACTGATTGATATTTTCTAATTGCTCTATCAAAACTATCCCAATCATCAGTGACATAAGCACCCATGTGAAACCTGATGCACAACATTTCTTCCTCTGTAAGTGTTATCACTTGTGACAGCATCATCACCGACTTGTCACCATGCCCTGCAAACATAGGTGCAGGATTGTATGTCCACTTTGGATTTTTACTTATCAACAAACTATTTCCAACACCCTGTGCATTTTCGTCTATATAGTCATCCATTTTGCAAACATCGTGAAACATTCCTACAATATATGGTGAGTCAGGTCTTGTCCAAGGTATATTAAATTTATGTGTCATCTCCACTAATACTTGTGCAACCATCATTGAATGTTCAAATAAACCACCAGTATGATTACCATGATATTTGATTGCAGCAGGTTTCATAAAGAACCCACTGTCTATCAACCAATTTAATGTTTTTGAATCAATTATTGACTTTTTATTTATTTGCATAAATTTATTAAACTCAAATACTTGACCTTGCGTAAAAATTTTATTATTCAAATCAAACATTCCATTCACCTGTTTCATTAATTAAATTCCTTCCCTGTTTTCTTATCTTTAAATGTAATTCTTCCTATTACTTCAAATCCAGAAAGGTATGCTAAATCTCTAATAATATGTGCCAATAATCTAATTTTCTTTTCTTGTTCAGATTCTTCTTTAACTACTTTTTTCATAGCACTATAAGCTGTTGGGTCATAATAACCTTCGCTATTATATTTATTCATATTAACTTCACCCCACAACTAAATCATCAAACACAACTGGTATCATTTGTTTAAAATTTTTAAGAAGTGGAATTGTTACTTCAAGCATCTGTGGATGTGGCTTTCCAGTTGTTCCCAATGCACGAAGTTTGAAAAAATGTCTCCATTCACAAAGGTTTGCTGTCATCACTACTTCTGTTTTTAAACTATTTGGAAGAACTGCTCTTGCTTGTTGTGGTGTTAAACCAAAGTTAAGTAACTTGAAATAGGCTTCTTCACAAGATTTCATACTATTCTTCCAAATATTCCAACCTTCTGAATTGTATTCTAAGTATTGAGGAACGATAAATGTAATTTCTGACCCAAAATCATTATTAAAATAATTACAGTATCTTGTAGATTCTTGTGCAAAAGATGCCATTCTATGTCTAACTAATTCATGACTAATTCCTCTATCTACAACAAATTTAACCGTTACAGAACAATGTTCTAGCATTGATTCATGACCCCTTTTGATAAGCCCTGCAACAAATCTATTAGCAGAATCTTCTTGAATCTTATTTTCACTTTTATAACAAGTTCTTGCAATTAATTCAATTTTTTCTAATATCTTTTGACCATCAAAATCACTGTAAATCTTTGTATACGGTTTAATTATCTGCATTTTCTTCACCCATCCTTTTAATACATCTGTTTACTTTTTGTTTTATCACTTTTTGTACCTCATTTTCACATGAAAGCAAGAATATCACTTGGTCAAACAGCAATTTAACATCTGCTAATTCTTCTACAAGATTTTCTTCAATTTCACATCTTGATAATTTCTTTGAAACAGGTTGACCTTGACCATTAATTCTAAAATATTTGCAAATTATCTGAGTCAATTCTGCCATTTCTTCAATTAATTGTTGCATCTGAACTTCAAGACCATAATGGTTTGCAATCTTAAATTTTGGGTCCTTTTTAATGTATTCTATCAACATATTCTGATAGTTTGATGCTTTGTCTAAGTCTTCCTGACCATTCTTATGTTTATGTCTATACTGATATTTATAAGAATTCAATTCACAAAACGCTTGTGTTTTCTCATAACCAAACTTTTCAACCATTTCTTCTATACATTCTTTTCTACCTGGAATATTATAATGTCCAGGATGAATCACATTTGACATCTTTAATCACCTTCCTTTATGTATATTTATATTCTAAGCATTTCTTCCTTTGCTCTTGTATAAAAATTTCTATCAATTTCAAAACCAAAAGAACTTCTTCCAAGGTTTCTTGATGCCCTTAAAGTTGTACCAGAACCACAACAAGGGTCAACAACCACATCACCAGGGTCAGTAAATGTTTTAATCAACTGTTCAATTACATTGATAGGTTTTTGTGCAGGATGAATTTTAGGAATTTCTTTTCCATCCTTTTCCCACTTAAACCAATTAAAAACCATATGCCCTGTTCCTCTAATATTTTTTCCATTTTCATCAATCTGCAAACCATTTCTGAATTTTGGAAGTTTGTTACGATATAAAACAAGGGCGTATTCTGTTGCACCTACAACTCGCATATTTGCTTTTAATACTTGTGGTGAATAATTCTTAATAAACACCAATGGTATATAATTCACAAATCCATGTTTTTTAGCTGCCGCAATCAAGGTTTGTATTTGTTCAAAAGAACAAAATACAATCATACAAGGACTGTTTGAGCTTCTTCCCCTTGGAACTGGTTTAGTGTCATCTTTTTTTAACATTTTGCTACAAAAGTGAAAGTATTCATAAAGATTAAAATTAAAATCTGAATTAAATGCAGATTTTCCTGCAAGACTACTTTCGCCATTCTTATTGTCCCCCCCCCTTGTACCACATAGGGTTTGAACCATAAAAATTATTACCTACATTATATGGAACATCTGCAATAATCAATTGTGCAGGTGGAATTGCATATTTTTTGTAATTCTGCATAGAATCACGATATATTTCACATTTTATTTTCATTAATTCTCTTGTCCCTTCTGAAATAATCTATATTTTTTGCCTTTGATTTTTTTATCTACAATTTGATAACCAAATGTTTTAACCATTTGCCTACTGAATTCAATTTTTGACAAACACTGTAATGACTCTGATAAGCAAAATTCTTTGTATCTATCATAGACTAATGATGTAGGTTCAGTTTGCATATTAAATTCTTCATCTTCACAATCTTTTACAAACATTAAAAGTGGATTGTTTCTTTCTTCATATTCTTGAAGCTCTTGCTTGATTGCATCAGATGTTGTAAAGTTTTTGGTTGCAAGAACCCTTTTCAATCCCTGAATTCCAAGCTGAATTAGATATTCCATAGATTCTTGACCTTTCAGGTCTTCTTCAATCCCTGGTCTGAAATTCGGGTCATCAGATTTGAATTTTGCATTAAACGGAACAATAACAAGTCTTCTCATAATTGCTTGTGAATCAGAACCTTTTCCCATTCTAGGAATATTATTTGCTGAGAACAACAACTTGCAAAATGGTTTAAAGTCAAACTTTGGCTGACCTTTCTGTTCTGCATCTATCGTTTCACCTGTAACTACTTTTTTAAAAAGCGAAGTATCTGTCACAAACTCATTTGAAATATCATCACCAATGTTTGCCAGTTTTCCAAACATCATTACTGTACTAAATCTGTCCCCTAACTTCTTTAAATCTAAAGATGAAATATTTTTTTCAGACATAAGATTTGAAAGTGTTTTCAAGTATGTACTTTTTCCATTACTTCCAGTTCCAGTTAGAATAAATGCTTTACCTCCTGCTAGGGTGTTTGACCTATACATGCAAGCACCAACAATTTCTTCAAGTAATGACCTAATTTCTGCATCTTTACAAGACACATTGTCAAGCATATTGTCAATCACTTCACTAGATGCCTGTCTGTTAAAATCCCATGGAATTTTATTAGTGATAACTACATCTGGTGTAAATTCTGCAAAGCTATCCGTTAAAACATTGTAAAGACCATTTTTGAATGCAATCACACAAGCAGGTGCAGGTTTTATATTATCTCTAATTAATATGTTTAAATATGCCATAACTTCTTGTCTTTTTGCCCTGTTCAACTGTGGAATATGTTTAATCATTACAGCTTCAATTTCTTCTTGTCCAGATACATAAATACCATCTTTATACATGTGAAGCTGTCCGTTTAATCTAATAATGTGATGATTATTCTTTAAGAATACAGCAAATTTATCAAATAAAAATGTTGTACCTTTGTAAAACAAAGGTTTGTTAAACGCTTCATCACGCATAATAACTTCTAATTCTTCATCTGAAAGAGGTTCTTTCAAAACATAAGTATTAATTTTTCTTAAAACTTCTCTAGCTTCTTCTTTCTCAAAATCTGCTGATTGAAGTGTTAAAATATAATTAAATAAAGCTTGATTTCTCCCATCTCCTGCATCCATATCCATGAACTCAGCTTTCCCTTTTACTGGTATTAACCATTTAGGAATTTCTTGATATTCTTCACCATCTTCTTGGTAAATATCATAAATAATTTTTCTTTCTTCACCATTATATTTTAAAACTTCGTATGAACTCTTAACACCAACTTTAATATCTGCTGTCAAGCCAATTGCTAATTTACAGTGTGTGAAACACTTTTCAACACCTGCATTTATAAACAAAAAGTGCTTTCCTCTTGTTGTTTCATAAACTCTACAATTTAGTTGAAGTTCTTCAACAATATTCATTAATATTTCAGACTGTTCAAAATCATCAATATCAACTAAAATTGTTTTTTCATCTAAAATTCCTGCGAACTCAGGAAGTAACTTAACTTGTTCGTATGTTTTAAAGTCTGTTCTATTTTTGAATTTCTCAATACACTTCTTATCTTTAGTTTCAACATAACCTTTAAAAAACATCATTTCACTTCCTTTGTTCTAAAATTTCTATGTATTTTAAAAATTGCTTCTTCTGTTTAACAGCCTTATTAAAATCAGACATACTTTTCGAATATCTTATTTTTAAATATCTATATTCTAGTTTAGTTTTTTCTAACTCATTTTTAGTCAGTTTCACACCATTTGAATATTTTTCAGACTCAATTTTTATAGATATATCTGCTATTTTCTGTTTATAGTCAACAGCTTTTTTCCCTGAACTGATTCTTTTTTCTTCCAATTCATTTACTTTACCCTGAAAGAACTGGTACATAGTTTGAAAGATTTCATCCCTATGTTCAAAATCCAACTCAACAACCTTTAATAATTTCTTCAATCGTGCTTGTGATGTTGGAAAAAATATATCCATATGAATATTCATTTGTCCATTTTTATATTTAATTTGTATATCCATTACATCACCCCAAAGTCTTTTAGTCTTTTCTTTGCAAGTTCCACATACCAATCTTTATTAAGGTATCTAGGACATTTAACATTATTCATATTCTCATTGAATATAAAACAGTGTTCTGGACTAGATGCAATTTTTTCAGGTTTTCCGGTTCGAATTGATACTTTCTTTACCCCTGCATCAGTTTCCTTAGTAGAAGCAAACAGCCTAACGCACTTTTCTTTTATAACTTCATCACCATGTAAGATAGTGGAATATTTACTTGTTATTTTTGTTACCATCTGAAATTCTTTTAGTTCATCACAACTATGAATAAAACTTTCAACTGGAACATTATTCACCATATATTCAACTAAAGCATGATTTACAATAGGAAAATCACCATAATCTAGGTTTGACAGCTTCTTTACATAAGCACCTTTTGACTTAATATGTCCATCAGGTGCAACAATGATGTAATTGTTCACATCCTTCTGAAACACTTTCCTGTATTCATCAAATTCTAGTGTCAAGCCTGTTCTTTGTTCCCATTCCCAAGCAATATCATCAATTAAATTGAACCATTCTTCTTCATCCTGTCCATCAGGCATTTTTATTAGAATACCATCTGTATTGGACTGAATCAGTTGTGCATAAGGTTCAATATGTTCAATCAAATCAAGCAAAAGAATCTGTCCATATACACATACCTTGTTAGACATCAAAGGGTCATACAAATCATTGTTCTTGTCCTTTAATACACCATAGGTTGAATTCAACACAATTTTCAGAACTGCCTGTAATGGGTCTTTTTTCTTTTTCAGTTCAAGTCTTTCATGGTAGATGTCTACAAATTTCTGTGGGTCCGCAATATTTCTTGAATGTAGGTTGTATCTAATCATCAAAGAAGGATAAAGAGAAGCAACATCCATCATCAGATAATATCCTTCACCACTGTATTGTTCTAAGGCTCCATGAACACCACCCCATGCAAATGTGTGTGGGCATCCGGCAACCATAACCGAATATTGATTCTTTTCAGGTTGCTTTTTCCCTGGAATGTATCTGTAATAACATCTATTATCAGGATTTGAATACCAGTCCAAGACATCCTTATATTTCTTCACCTGGTTTGTGTTAGGAAAATCAATGTCAAATTCATCACCCCTATCACCTTGTCTATGTGCATCTAAGACTATTGCTGTCAACTGTGGCTTTGTTTTTGAAATTAAAGATAGGTCAAGTGCTTTGCCTTTGCAAGCAAGTTTCACCAGTTCCAACCTTCCATTAAATTCTTCTTTTCTTTGCAAGAACACTTCAATAGTCTGTTCTACATCATGTATACAATATTTAACAGTTTCTTGAAGTTCTTCTTTAGTCAACTTCCTGTCAATATCAAATGGAACACCGGTTTCTTTAATGTTGTTTCCCATGCTTCCTTCAAACCACTTCAATCCTTTGTCTAAGTTCAACATTACATCATAATTATTTAATGGAATTTTGCGAAGCAGTGAAGAAAACTTCCATCCAGGGTTACCTTTGACAATAATAAAGTCATTAATTCTTTTGGGGTCAAATCCACAAAGAATTCCTTTCAATATGTACTGGTCATAGTGATTTGAATTGAAACCAACCCAAATATCATTTTTCTTTGCTTGATACAATGAATCTAGTTCTTCATTGTTGTTAATGATAATATGCTGCTTCTTCTCTGTCATATCAATCACAACAACCAACCAGTCATATTTAAAAACTTCAAAGTCATAAAATAGCATCTGTTCTCACCATCCTTTCAATTCATTATCTTCCCAAGGATAAAATCAAACCTTGGGAAGATAACTAATCTATTTATTCAAGAATAAATACTTCTGTTACTTCAAAGTCACTAAAATCTTTATTTTTCTTATTAGCTGTATATTTTAAAGCATATTCAAAATTATCTGCAATGGCTTCATAAATATCCATAAGCAATTCAGAATACTGTTTGTAACTCTTGAATTCCACAACAGGCATGTCTGCACCCATTTCTTCAACCATCTTACGAAGCAACTCATTACAGTTATGAATCTGAAATCCCTGTGTAATAACCTGATTGTAAAAAAGTATACTTCCCTTGTAATCTCCATCAGAAACAATCTTAAACCAAATACTAACCATAGGGTCGCCTTTTTTAGATGCTTTCAATTCCATTTGCTGAACTGCAACTTCATAATTACCATGTGGTGCTTCTTTATAAGTTCCATTACCACCATTTGTAGCAGCCTCTGCTATATCATTCTGTAATCCTTCTGTATCAATTTCCTTATCCCATCTACTAAACATATCTTGTGCCATAATTTTCACCTTTTAACCTTTCTATGTAATTAATTTAATGTTGCTATAACCAAAGCTAACGCTTCTTCACTTGTAAATCCTTCATGTATATGAGCGTCATATAAAATCTTGTTTGCATGAGCTATTTCCTGTGGTCCTCTACTCATAAAATTATTTTTGCTCATATTGATAGTGTTGCTTTTATTTTTTTCTACTACCTCTATAAGCATTTTTAAAAATTCATCCATTAGTTTTCACCCCTTCTTTTTCTAACTCTTGTTTTTGGTTTTTCAGACTCTACCTGCTGTTCCTGATTTTCTTCTGTTTCAGGCGTTTCCTGTTGTTCTTCCACTGGTTCTGATACCTGCTGTGGTTCGCTCTGTGGCTCATCCTTGGCATTTTCTGCATCAGGTGTAGAATTACTTACCTTTCTTCTTCCTGGCTTCTGTGTGGCTTCTGCGGACTGATTTGCCTGGTCATAAACATCCATCAAAGCATCCCATGAAAGTGGAATAGTTGTCTGACTGATTCCCTTCAATCTGCCACCACCAAAGATGACTTCATTCTGTTTGAAGTTCAGTGTTCTGCTGTCATCATCTTCAACCACAACCCTTGCAACAATATCAACCATACCTGCAATCTTGTTTGCAATAGCATCCTGAATATTTGGTGCTATTCTTGTGATATTCTGACCATTTTTCTTAGTGATGTCCTTAGAAATATCTTCGTGCGATACAACAATAAGGTTTTCATAATCAAGATTGAAAAATCTTCTCATTGTAGAAAGATATTCTGTCTTGATAATATCCCAACCCTTTCCAAAGCCTGAATCAGATTCATGCTGAATACCAAGGTTATCATACATATAAATTCTGCACATTTCCCTTGTATCTTCAAGAAGGTCAATAATGATTGTTTTAAAGTCATTTTGCTTCTTTTCAAGTTCTGCAATGGTATCCTTAAATACTTCCCAAGCAAATTTTCTGTTAGTCATTCTACCATTAAGTGTAACTTCATCTTTAATGCTAACATAAGGCATTGTAACAAACTGAATATTTCCATCAGTATTTAGATTTAATGGATTTGGTGCATCATCAAGCATTGTTGTCTTACCACTAAAAGCAGCACCATAAATCCAAATCTTTCTTTTATTTGTTGTACTAATATTTCTTCTTTCACTACTTGGTAAATTCATATAATCAATTCCTTTCTGACAATAATCTTTGTATTCACAATAATTGCATAACCAGCTTATGTGCTGAGTAAATTCTTGTGCTTCCAACATATTCTTTGTTGAAAGCAAGAAGTTAATGACCTTTTCAGGGTCATATTCGATTTGAACCAGCTGTGGTTCTTTCTTGTCTAGTTCTTCCTGCAATCTCTGTCTGAACTGAAACAAGTCTTCTTTCTTTGACTGTTTGATGTTGACTTTTGGAACAAACAAGAAATACAAATTTCTAATGATTTTCCCTGGATTGTTCTTTTCAAAGAAATATTTATACAGATGAAGCTGTGGTGAATCCTTGTATTTGCTGACATTGTTTGAATATTTGAAATCATACAAGTCATATACATTTGGAATGACCTGATGTTCACCACCAAGTTTCTGTTCTGTTTTTGCAGGTTCAAGAAGGTCAATAAATCCAATGAAGTCATTATCTTTAATCATTACTTCATATTCACCTTTTGGAATCATTGCTGCTGCCTTTGAAATCATCACTTCAAGTTTCATTGCTTCATTGACATGTGCATCGCTAATAACTGGATATTCCATAAAATATTCGTGAATTGCTGTTTGAATATCTTTTTCTAGTCCAGTATGAAGTGCTGTTCCAAGAAATAATGCGTTATCTGCATTATCAGGTGGAATGGTTTTAATTCCTTGATTATATTTCAAATCATAACGATATGGACAAGATTCAAAAGTTTCCACCTTACTGTGTGATACAATCAATTTGACCACCTTCCTTTCAGGATTTTATAATTGTATCTTGCGTTTTCCACATTTCCTTGAATAAGGTTGTCCACAAAATTTTTAAATAAATCAAAATCTTTTGGATAAAGAAGAATTCCAAAGCCACCTGCTTCATCTATCTTTTTTAGATTGTAAAGCTGTAATTCACTTGGTTTTCCATGTGGTGCTTTGACTTCAATTCCTAAAAAGCGACCATTACAACAAGCAAGAAGGTCAGGAATACCAGATTTTGTATAAGCTGCACCACCCCAATATTTCAAAAACCAACACCCATTATCTTTCAAAAAAACTTTAATTTTGTTTTCAAAATTCTTTTCATTACCCATATATTGCACTCCTTACTGATAATCCTCTTTTCAATCTTGCTTGAAATGTTGTTCTTTTTACACCAAACAATCTTTCAACATCCGATTGTGTAAATTGAATTCCATCTAATTCATATTTAGGGACACATGATTTGTTTTTATTTTGTTCAGTATATGTGACCCACCTGCAATTTGATGGTTCATAATTTCCATCAGGATTGATTCTGTCAAGGGTCAATTCATCTGAATAACCATTTGATTGTGACCAATCATAAAATGTAAGAAAATCATATTTCCATTCAGGACAGATTGTTATTCCTTTTCCACCCCATCCTTCAAATCTTGTTGCATTTGGATTGAAGCATCTTGTTTTCATATTTGACCATATTCTGTATAATCTTGTTTTAATCAATCCATGTGTGAATCTTGATGCTTCTTTACCTTCTTTGTGTTTGTATTGTCCTTTTGCCATTTTTACTCACCTTCTTTCTTTTGAAATATATACAAGGATATTCCCTAGACCTTTCACTGCACCATTTCCACTGTTTACAATCCTTGCAAGTCACTTCAGTCTTTAACTGTGATTCTGACAGATGCTTTGACATTTGATGTCTTTGTGTATTGTTCATAAATATCAGGTTTATCCTTTTTTAATGCTTTTGAATCAATAGTTGTTTTAGTAGTTGGTGCAACATATACAACTTTTAAAATATCATTTTCAAATGACTTAATTCCAAATTGAGCCATTGCAGCTTCAAGGGCTTTTCGGACTTCTTTTTCATTTTCTTCAAGTTCTTTTTTCTTCTTACTGATTATTGAAATTTGTTGCATTATAGCAAGAGCATTTGAATCATTATTGAATTCTTGTAATGCAGTTTCTTCATCAAACTGTTCTTCACAACCATTCTGTTCTAGCTCTTGCTTATCGTCAAAGTTACTACAAGTATGCTCACATGTTTCAAAATCTTCACAATAATAGCAACAGCAATCCTTGTCACATGTATTATCATTTAGTGCCTGTTTACATTTTTTCATTATTTCCACTATTCCTTTCTTCGAGTTGTTTATTAAATTCTGTTTGATATTTAAGAATGTCTTCTGTATAAGGTGTTGTATATATTCCTTTATTCCAAAGTGTTTCTGCACCGTTAGACCCCATATTGTATGCCATTAAAACAAGGTTTGGGTCTGTATATTCTTCAAATAACTTTCTTAAAACAAATAAACCAGCTCTGATATTCTGTTCTTTATCTAAAAAATCAGTTACACCTATAGTTTCCGTCAACCATGTATGATTCACCTTATTAATCTGCATCAAACCATAATCACCTGTAGAACTGATAATATCAGCATTAAAAGAAGATTCCTTCTGCATCAAAGCCATAACTAATGTCCAATCAATGTTATATCCTTTGCATAAGTAAAAAGTAAATTTTTGTGTTTCTTCATCAAGTTTACAATTAAGTGGTGTAAATTTATATTCATCACCTGACCAGTCTGTTGACACTTCGTGTGTAAAAACGGTTCCATCATACGCACCAAAATGATTAACATTTTGCATAATATAATCATTTTGCAATTTTACTTTTTTCTTATCACTATATGTAATTCCTCCAATTAGTCCTCCTAATATAAGAACTGTTGTTGTAAACAATAAAAATCTTCTTTTTACAACCCTTTTTTGCTTTTGTTTTCTCATAAAGTTTCCTCCAATAATTTACTACTGATTAATTTCTTTAAATAATTCATCAGTAAAATCCCTTCGCATTTCTAATGCTTGTAAAATATTTTCTTCAACACTGTTTTTACACATCAAAATGTAGTAGAAACAAGGTTGTTCTTGACCAATTCTATGAATTCTTTTCTTTGATTGTTCAAATAGTTCTGACTTGTCAGTCAGTGTGAAATATATAACTTTATTTGCTTTTTGAAGATTTAAACCCATTGCACCTGCCTGATATTGAATGAAAGTAATTGAATTATCATACTTATCATAATTATCAAGTTGTTTATCATAACCATTGACTAATGAAAACTTACGATTACAATCACAAGCTATTTCACTTAGAGCATCAAGTTCAGCAGTAAAGTTATAAAACACAATCAATCTGTCTTGTGTACTTTCTACCAATTCTTTGAATGCTTGTAGCTTATATTCACTGTATTGACCACACAGCTGTCTTGCATAAAGTCTTTTAGTCAATGTAGTATCACCAACTAATTCCTTGTCATCAACAGTAATAATAGAGTCTTTCATAAACTTCCTATATTCTTTAGAAGTTGGGACAAACTGTTTAATAAAGGTCTGTTCAGGAAGGTCAAAACATTCTTCTGTTTTCATAAATACTGCTCCATGTTCACGCAATTTAGATTTTAATCTTTCAACATTCTTATATGGATTTTCCTTGTCCACTATTTTGTGAAAAAAACCACCCATATCAATCTTTGTCCAATTTACATATTGGCGGTTGTAAACATCTTCTGAAATCTTCCATCCAAGCAGATGAATTTGTGACCAAAGATTTTCATATTTTCCCGCCGTTGGTGTTCCCGAAAGAAGGACCACAAACTGTGGTTGTAATTTCATAACACCTTGTTTTGTTTGCTTTGCAGTTGTGTTCTGAATCAAAGAAGATTCATCAAGCATCAATGTAAAGATTGTTTTGTTCAGTTCTTGAATTAGGTTTATTCTTCTCCAAAGAAGTTCATAATTAACGATTCCAATTCTAATTTTGTACCTGGAATGAAGAAACATATCCATTCCTGTATTTGTTGTCAAATCATAACACCATGCACCTGTTTCATCATGCTTCATCTTGTCAATGTAACATTTAAAGAAGTGTTCCTCCCAATCTGCAATCTTGGACTTCTGACACACAATCAAGATGTCTTCACCAAATGACATTGCTTTTTCAGCACCAACAAATGTTTTTCCAAGTCCCATATCCAAATAATATGCAACTCTATTTAAGTCTTTTGTTTGTTCTAATGCTTCCTGCTGATGTTTGAAAAGTTTCATAACATCACCACCTATGCTTCAATACTGATTCCAGTAATTTCTTTAAAAATATCCTTATCAAAGTTTGGAAGTTGCATCACACTGTCTTTTTGTACATCTGAAAGACCATCCCACCACATCTGTCTTCCTGTTTCTTCTTCAATATGCTTCAAGAATCCACCTGTTGCTAAATATTCAGGATGTTGTTCTTTTTCTTCATCAGTCATATCATCTTCCCATATCCAAGAAAGAACATTTGAAGGACAATTCATAAGAATATATCTCGCATCTGAATTTAACCAATCACTATAATTCCAGTTAGAAGGTTTGTTAAACAAGTAAATTTTTGGTGATTCGGTATTAAAGCATCCATTTGAAAAGCAAGTCTTGTTCCAATCACCGCTGTTCCAATCACCGCTGTTACAATCACCGCTGTTACAATCACCGCTGTTACGATTACCGCTGTTACGATTACCGCTGTTACAATCACCGCTGTTACGATTACCGCTGTTACAATCACCGCTGTTACAAAGACCAGTGCAAGCTTTTCCCAAATTTACAAGCTCAAGAACTTCCTGCCAGTTAATTTCTCTAACAATCTTAATTTTGTTAGTACAGCACTTACTATCTTTATCATTAGAGTCAATCTCACCAAGTACTTCTACTTCTGCAACTTTATTATTAGGGTCAAAATCATAATAGCTAAAACAGTCTGACGCCTTTGTGCAGAAATGAAATCCCTTATCACAACAAACTGGTGTGACATCTTCCTCAAATACTTTGCCTACCTCAAACTGGAAACCTCTACAAGTCCAGTCAGAATTAAAAACCTTATAACCTTTCATTTTTTGTCCATCCTTTCAAAAAATATTTATTGTGAAACTTTTATTCCTGTTACTTCTTCAAACTTCTGCTTTGTTATCACATAAGTCCATTGTCCTGACATTTTAACAGCCATTCCAAATTTTAATGTTCCTTGCTGCAATCCAATTCTAATAAATTGTTCAGAAGCATCTAATAAACTTGCAGCATCTGCAACTGAAAGTCTATTACTATAAATTTTCATATCAATCACCGCCTATCATTTTCACACTTGCTTTATGTGCTACATAATCATCATAAGTTAATGCTTTGTGACCTCTACCCCTTGGCTGTGAAAAAACATAATCAACCATATCAAACACATTTTTCATAGTGACCTGTTCGGGATGTATCACAAAGTTTGGAAGATTAATTCCATACTGTTCACATATTCCATTGATTGTTTCTGCAATCTGTGTTGGTGATGCACCTTGCTTTTCCATATTATCTCTGGTGATACGGATAAGATTTATTACATCTTTCAAAGGTGTGTTCCCATAATGCCCTGTTTTTCTTATAGCAGGAAGAACCTCTGATGTTACCCAACGCTTAAATTTCTTAGCACTAGGTAACTTACTTGAAAGAATAAGACTGTAAAGACCAGATTCGTTAATAACTGCTAATTCCTGTGTTCCACCAAGGGTGTCGCATTTTGCTACCCCCTTATCTTCATCATCAACTCTCTTAGCTAACGCATCCCTTGTGTTGCTATATCCCAAAGCAACTGCAATATCTTTACCAACAAACCAAGGTTGGTCATTTATAATTACTGTTCTTATACAACCAAGTTCTTCATTGTTAAAAACTTGTATATTATTCATAAGTTTTTACCTCCTAATATTACTTTTAATACTTCTCCTTATATGCTATAATTCAATTAACTGATAGTGGCATATTAGTTAATATCTATAGAAAGGAGAATTAATTATGTTTGATGACGAATTTAATTCGCCAAAATTAAATCTTGCTGATTTGAAACACGATTATACATTAGCTGACACCCAATACGAAATCATTATGGAACAAATATCTGAATTTGAGAAAAATTTAGATGATGAACATGAAGTCGCTCTCAAGTTGTGCAATTTTGGTCAAAGTATTTTATTAAATGTTACAGATATTGGTTATCATAACCCTCACCTAATGATTTACTATGGAACTGTTAATGGTAAAGAAACTCAATTAATTCAACATATAAATCAAATTAGCTTTTTACTTATGGCAGTTCCAAAATCTAATCCAGATAAACCTGCTAGGCGTATAGCTGGATTTTTAGCTGACAGCTAATTATGAACTTTTATTAAGTCTAAATTTATAGTTAATTGATATAACAATTTCAGCTAAAATCCCTAAGGCATTTATATTTTCATTTATAGATGCCTTATCTTCTAATATCTCAATCATCCTTTCTCCAGCTTTATATGAAATTTCTTCAAGTTGCTTAATATTCACATCGCTTTGTTTTTCCTGTTCCATCTTCTCAACCTCCTAATAAATCATTAGGGCTAATATCTAAACCTTCACATAACATATAAATGTCTTGTGCTGTTATGAGCTTTCTGTTATTTAACATATCACTAAATGTTTTTGGCGAATAACCGCATTTTTCGGCTACAACATACTGCTTCAACCCACTTTTTTTAACAATTTGCTTTAAATTATCAGTAATATTTTTAGTAGAATTCATATCCCACCTCCTTGATTATTTACATTTTCTTCTTTCTATATTATAATTATCTTACCGATACTGGCATATCGGCAATTCTTATAGAAAGGAGGAAAATACATGGACAATAATATAGCAGCAAAAAAGATTTTAATAGCTGGATTGTCTAGCATACCCAATGCAGATGAATCACTTAATAATAATGAACTAATCTTGTTTACACCAAATGGAATGATAACAGGCAAATTTGTTAATCACAAAAAAATTGAATCATCTACACCTAGTGACACCATTTTTAAAGAATTATTTAATGTTTTCGATAAAACTCTTTCTGAAAGAAACATTCAAAACCAATCAAATTCCTTTGTTTTATTAAAAGATGTCACTATCACTAATGGCTCTGCTACAAGCAATCTTGCATATCTTGTGGTATTTACTGACCAAATTATCGGTGCTACAATCGGTACCATTAATTGACAATTTTACATTCAATTCTAGCAGCTCATTTGTATGGGCTGCTTTTTTCCTCTTTACAGCTCTATAATGTCTCACTTTCCCACCTCCTACGCAATTTCGTCTTTTGAATCAACAAATAGATATTCTAAAGTCAATCCTTTAAATAAAGATTTTATCTTTTTTACTTCTGTTAATGTAAAATCTGTTTCTCCAGATAATTTTAAATACAATCCCTTTTGGGATAGATTTAATGTTTTGGCTAATGAATTTTTAGATATGCCGTTTCTAGCCAATTCAGCTTCTAAATTTTTATACATAAGTTTTTACCTCCTTCTGTTTTTTTACTCGATTGAGTTGTTTCAATAATATAATATCACCACATTGAGTATATGTCAAGTATTATTTTTACTAATTTGAGTAATTTTTTACTTAGATGAGTAATTTTATACTTGACTTTTTATTCTTACATGTTATTATTAGTGTAGGAGGTGACAAAATGAATTTTTTAGACAATCTGGAACAACTTATGTTAAAAAACAATATTAAAAATATAAGTGTTCTATCAAAAGAAAGTAACATCCCATACACTACACTAAAAAATTTTTACACGAGGGGAACCGAAAATGTCGGATTATCTACATTAAAGAAAATTGCTGACTTTTTTAATGTGACTCTTGATTATCTTGTTTATGGTGAATACATACTAAAATGTAATAAAGCAGAATTTGATGTTGTTCAATCGTTTAGGTCTTTAAATCCAGACGGACAGAATTATATTTTGCAAACACTTGATATGGCAAAAGACAAATATTCAAGTGAGTTAAATAAATCTATTAATGAACAACAAATAACATTGGTTGCTGCTAGAGGTGATAGTAACAAGGCTGTTGACATTAAAAAGTCTGATGTTGAAGATGATATGAAAAACTATATTCCACCTGATGATTTATAGTTTACATAATATTCCATTAATGGAATTAACCTACTAATGATATATTACTACTTCTTTTCTATACTGTTATAGGAAAGGAGTGGTAATATGTATCACGATTATGAGATAGCTAGAAATAAGGCTTGGGAAACTTTAATAAAATGTAATATAACAAGCCTACCAATCAATCTTGCTACTATAGCAAGATTAAACAACATCACTATACTAAAATATAGTGATAGCAAGCAAAATCTAACAGGAGATGGGTTTAGTCTTAATGTAAATGGTGTAAATGTAATTTACTATAATGACAATAAACCTAAAGCTAGAATTAGATTTACTCTAGCCCACGAATTAGGTCATTGCCTGCTAGGTCATTTAAAGTTTGGAAAGACATATAATCGAAATTCAGAAAAAGATTTTGACGGTATGGATATATTTGAAATGCAAGCCAATGTGTTTGCAAGAGATATATTAATGCCTGCTACTGTGCTACATAGCTTAGATATTAAATCTTTTGAAGATATTAGTAGAATATGTAATGTATCTGAACAATCAGCCAAAATACGATACGAAAGGCTATTAGAACTAGAAAAAAGGAATATGTTTAACAGACACCCACTTGAAAAGCGAGTGTATAAACAATTTACTAGATACATAGATAACTGTAAAAGTTCAAGATAGGTTCAAGATACGGTTCAAGATGTAACCCTTGATTTTATGCGGTGGTTCAAGATGGTTCAAGATGTTTTTAAGTTAAGGATATATTAAAATATAAAATCATTAAAATTTTATGTTTCTCTAAAAAATATCTATAATATATATAGAACCGTACATCTTGAACCGCTTATTTAAAAAACCTAGTAAATTACAGCCTTTCAGGCGGTTCAAGATTTATGACTATGTTGAACTTTTAAATTTGTAAGCACATTCCCATTTTGGGTATTTGCTATAAAAAAAGACCTCCGATTGCTACCAACAATCGGAGGTCAGGATGGAAACCAAATCGGATGGATGAAATGGTTACCAATATCACCAATATAATTATACCATTTCATCCGCAAAAAAGAAAGGATGAAATAAATGAAATTACCAAATTCTTATGGTTCAGTTTACAAGTTATCAGGGAAAAGAAGAAAACCTTGGGTAGCACGAAAGACAGTTGGTTGGAAACAAGTACCTGAAAAGATGAAATCATATCCTGTTTATAAATTTATAGGATATTATGAAAGTAGGACAGAAGCACTTCAAGCACTTGCAACATTTAATGAAGACCCTTATGATTTACACATCAACACAATAACTTTTAAAGAAGTATATGAAAAATGGTCAGAAATTCATTTTGAAAAAGTTTCTGAATCTAATGTTAAAGGTTATAAAGCATCATATAAACTTTGTGACAAAATAAAAGATATGAAATTTGTTGATATAAAACTAGCTCATTTGCAAAAAGTTGTAGATGAATCGGGAAAAAATACACCAACTTTGAAAAAACTTAAAATATTATTTGGTCTTATGTATGATTATGCGATTATTAATGAAATTGTTACACCAGATAAAAGAGATATGGTTAGATATGTTGACATAAGTAAACCCGGAAACCCAAATGCTTATGATAGAAAACCTTTCAGTAAAAAAGCAATTAAGAGTTTATGGACTGCTGAAAAATCAAATGAGTATTTATCTGTTATTCTTATGCTTATATATACTGGTGTTAGAATAGGTGAAATGCTTGATTTAAAAAAGGTAGATGTTCATTTAGAGGATAGATGGTTTTATGTAAAAGAATCAAAAACTGATGCAGGTATTAGAGAAGTTCCAATAGCAGAAAAAATCGTTCCTTTTTTTGAGCATTGGATGCAGAAAAAATGTGATTATTTAATTTGTACACCGGATGAACAACCTTTTACATATCGCAATTATTATGATTCATACTGGATACCATTAATGAATAGTTTATCTTTAGAAAAATATACTCCGCATTGTACAAGACACACTTGTGTATCGTTGTTGACAGAAGCAGGTGTTGATGAAAGAATAATACAAAAGATAGTTGGTCACAAAGGACAAAATGTTACACAAGCTGTTTACACACATCTTGACCTTGATACTAAACTTAACGCAATTAATAGAATATAATAGTTTTAAAAAAGCCATTGATTTTTGTTACTAACTTGTTACTAACTTGTTACTAACAGACAAAATTTCATAAAAACGGACAAAAAGAAAAATCCCACAAATACAGGAAAAACCTTGTATTTGTGGGATTAATTTTTGCTCTTGAATTATCTCTTTGAGAACTGAGGAGCTCTTCTTGCTGCCTTTAAACCGTACTTCTTTCTTTCCTTCATTCTAGGGTCTCTAGTGAGGAAACCGGCCTTCTTTAAAGCTGGTCTGAAATCTGAATCAGCTTCAAGTAAAGCTCTTGAAATACCGTGTCTGATAGCACCTGCCTGACCAGTAGTACCACCACCGCAAACATTGATGCTAATATCGAACTTACCAGTAGTGCCTGTTACTTCTAAAGGCTGTCTGATGATAAGCTTTAATGTTTCAAGACCGAAATATTCTTCGATGTCTCTCTTATTAACTGTAATCTTACCGCTACCAGGAACTAAGTAAACTCTAGCTACAGAGCTCTTTCTTCTACCTGTACCGTAATATCTAGCTGCTGCCATAATATCTTACCTCCTAATTAAAATCTAAGCTCTAAAGCTTCAGGCTTCTGTGCTTCGTGACCATGTTCTGCGTCAGCATAAACATATAACTTCTTAAGCATATCCTTACCAAGAGTGTTCTTAGGAAGCATACCCTTAACAGCGTGCTTAATAACTTCGCAAGGCTTCTTTTCCATCATTTCTCTGAGAGTAGTTTCCTTGAAACCACCAACGTAGTCAGAGTGACGTCTGTAAAGCTTCTGTTCCATCTTCTTACCTGTTACTTTAATCTTGTCAGCGTTTACAACGATAACATAATCACCTGTATCAATGTGAGGTGTATAAATAGGCTTGTTCTTACCACGAAGAACTGCTGCTACCTGAGATGCAAGACGACCTAAAGTTAAGTCAGTAGCATCAACAACATACCATTTTCTTTCTATTTCAGCTGTCTTAGCTATAAATGTTGTTCTCATTAGAAAATTCTCCTTCCAACCAATATACAATAAGTAATAAAACTTGTTGCACACTCCCAATGTCCGAAAGGAATATACAACCAACACAGTCAGCAAAAATCGGGGCTAACGATAAAAGCCAACATTCAAACATTGCCATTTTACTATAAATCAACAATGTTGTCAAGATTTTTTTACATAAAATCTCCATATTTTTCACTTTTATTTTTTTACGCAACGGCAAGCAAATTCAGCATACTATTTTTGTGAATAATTTGATATAAATACCGTCATTTTTTATATTTCATTGTTAATTATGATTATTGTTACTCCAAAATGTTTGTGCTATAATCTAAATAATCAAAAGAAAAAAGGTGATAATATGAATTTACGAAGTAAAGATGTTCAGCCTTCAGAGTCAATGCCTTTAGGGCTTATGCTTGCCATTGTAGGTGGTTTTCTCGATGCCTACACCTTTTCTACAAGAGGTGGAGTGTTCTCAAATGCCATTACCGGTAACATAGTTCTTTTAGGTCTTAATTTGGCAAATTTGGATTTTTTCCACGCATTTAGATACTTTCTATCTCTTTTTGCCTTTGCCTCTGGGGTACTTATTATAAGTCTTATACAAAAGCGTATTAAGTACATAACTCTAATACATTGGCGAGAAATTGTGTTGGCTACGGAAATTATTCTTATATTTGTAGTAGGTCTTATTCCTAATCAGTACGACACTATAGCAAATATAATTGTACCATTTACCTGTGCTATACAGATTTCTACATTTAGAAAAGTTAAGGGTTATGCCTGTGCAACAACAATGTGTACCGGTAATCTTAGAGTAGCTACTGAAAGCCTTTTTGGTTTCATAACTTCTAAGGATAAAAACCAGCTCAAAAAATCGCTTACATATTATGTTGTAATTTCATTTTTCCTTATTGGTGCTATAATTGGTCTTGTAGCTTGTAAGTTTTTGGATATTCACGCTGTATGGCTCTGCTGTATAATGCTTCTTGTTCTTTTCCCTCTTATGCACAACTGGCACATAAAATATGGAAAAATTGAAAAATAAGTACAAAAAAATCGGCTGTCCTCTGACAACCGATTTTTCTATTATTATTATCTCTATGACGCCTGAAATTGGCTATTGTACAATTTACTATAAAATCCACCTTTGGCAAGAAGTTCTTCATGACTTCCCTGCTCAATTATTTTACCCTCATTCATAACCAAAATAAGTGAAGCATTTCTTATAGTAGAAAGTCTGTGGGCTACAACGAAACTTGTTCTTCCTTCCATCAACTTATCAAAGGCTTCCTGTATCTGTACTTCTGTACGTGTATCAATACTAGATGTTGCCTCATCAAGTATAAGCATTGGAGGTCTGCAAAGCATTACTCTTGTAATACACAAAAGCTGTTTCTGCCCCTGACTGATACTGTCTTCACTTAAAACAGTATCAAGACCCTTTGGCAATCTCTCAATAAATTCCCAGCTATGAGCCTCTTTAGCAGCCTTTATAATCTCATCATCTGTAGCATTAGGCTTGCCGAAGGCTATGTTTTCTCTTACAGTACCTTGTTTTATCCAAGTGTCCTGCAACACCATACCATAGCAACTACGGAGTGCGTGTCTTGAAAGGTCTTTTATACTGTGACCGTCTACGAGAATATCTCCCTTATCCACGTTGTAGAAATTCATAAGCAAGTTAATAAATGTAGTTTTTCCACAACCTGTAGGACCAACTATGGCAACTCTCATACCCTCTTTAGCCTGTAAATTAAAGTCTTCAATAAGTTTTTTACTCTTATCGTAGCTAAAGCTGACATTCTGAATATCAACCTGACCCTTTACATTGTCAATAGTACCCTCTGCATCCTGACTTTCTTCTCTCTGCTCAAGAAATTCAAATATACCTGATGCACAAGCAAGGGCATTTTGCATTTCTGTAATAACTGAGCTTATGTCATTAAAAGGCTTCATATATTGGTTTGCATAGGCAAGCATTACAGAAAGTCCACCTACTGTAAGAAGTCCATTTGGTATAATAAAAGCACCAACTAAGGCTACGCCGGCATAAATAATATTGTTTACAAATCTAGTACAAGGGTTTGTAAGACTACTATAAAATACAGCTTGCTGGCTATACTTTTGGAGTTTATTGTTTATAACATCAAATCTTGATGATGCCTTTTCTTCGTAGCCAAAAGCCTTAACTACCTTTTGATTACCTATCATTTCCTCTATGAAAGCTGTCTGCTGACCTCTTGTCTTACTCTGTTTTTGGAACATAGTGTAAGAACGAGAAGAAATAAACTTAGCTACAAAAAAGCTCAAAGGTGTTAAAACAATAACCATAATTGTAATCCAAAAATTCTTAGAAAACATAAATATTAATGTAGCTATTATTGTTATAACCCCTGAAAAAAGCTGTGTAAAACCAAGTAAAAGACCGTCTGAAAGTATATCGGCATCAGCTATAATTCTACTTACAATATCACCTGTACTGTGGCTATCCAAGTAGGAAAGTGGCAATTTCTGAATATGTTTAATTGACTTAGAACGAATATCCTGAACAATTCTGAATGTCATTCTGTTGTTAAAAAGGTTCATTATCCAAGTAGCAAGAGCAGATACCGCAGCAAACACAATAATTTGTTCCAAATAGTAAACCATTCTGCCAAAATTTACATTGTGTTCTGCTACAATTTCGTCTATAGCCTTACCAAAAAGAATAGGTACATAAAGCTGTAAAACAACTGAAATTCCGGCAAGTATTATACTTAAAGCAAGGAATATTTTATACTTTCCAATAAGTTTCAGAATTTTAATCAAAACTTCCATACTGTTTTTCTGTTTTCTGTTTTTCATACTCTCACACCACCTTCATAAAACTTGCGTTCTTCTGGAAATTGAGAGAAGTATATTTCTCTGTATACCTGACATTTTCCCATAAGCTCATTGTGAGTACCTTGTCCCACTAATTCGCCATTGTTAAGCACAAGAATATTGTCAGCCTGTCTGATACCAGCAATTCTCTGAGATACAATAAATGTTGTTGTTTTATTTTCCAATTTGTGAATAGCCTGTCTTAATTTTGCATCTGTAGCAAAGTCTAAGGCACTGGAACTGTCATCAAGTATAAGTATTTCAGGCTTTCTCACTAAGGCTCTGGCAATAGTAAGACGTTGTTTCTGACCACCGGATAAGTTTCTACCCATTTGCTCTAACTGGAAGTCCAACTGACCCTCTTTCTTTTCCACAACCTCTTTTGCCTGTGCTGTTTCAATGGCGTCATAAATTTCACTATCACTAGCCAATTCATTGCCCCATTTAAGGTTTTCTCTTATGCTACCCTTAAACAAAACAGCCTTTTGCTGAACAACAGCTATTTTTTCGCACAATTCCTTGTGAGTGTAGTTTTTAACATTTTGTCCGTCTATAAGTACATTGCCTTTTACAGCATCATAAAATCTAGGAATAAGGCTTATTAATGTACTCTTACCACTACCAGTACCACCTATAATACCAATAGTCTGACCCTTTTTAGCCTTAAAACTAATGTTTGAAAGACTAGATGCACCGGCTCCACTATAAGTGAAAGTAACATCTTTAAACTTAACAGCAGTATCAGAATTATCCACCTTTTTGCTTTCATTTTGTGGATATTCCATACTTGACTTTACATTAAGCACATTTGCAATTCTGTCAGCACAAGCCATTGATTTGTTAAGGGTAATTATCATTGATGCCATTTTTATTAACTCAACAATAATTTGTAACATATAGTTATAAAGGGCAACAACCTGTCCCTGTTGCATATTGCCTAAGTTGACCTGAACACCTGCTTTATACACAAGAACTACTGCACCAATGTTAATAAGTACGTAGGTTACAGGATTCATTAAAACAGAAATTCTACCTACAAACTCATTTAATCTTGTCAATTCTCTGTTGCTGTCCTCAAATTCAGCCACAGACTGTTCCTCTCTACAAAAAGCTCTTATTACTCTTACACCTGTGAGATTTTCCATTGTAAGTCTTGTAACTCTGTCAAGTCTGGATTGTACCTTTTTGAAAAGTGGAATACTTACAAGCATAATAGATAATATTACAACAAAAAGTATAGGAATTGTAACAACAAATACAATGGCACACTTTACATTAATAGTAAAAGCCATAACCATAGCACCGATTACAATAAATGGACTTCTAAGCATAAGTCGTAAAGCTATATTAAGACCATTTTGTACCAAGTTTACATCGTCTGTAAGTCTTGTAATTAATGTATCAGCACCTAAGGTATCAATTTCTGTAAAAGATAATGTCTGAACGTGTTCAAACATAGCCTTTCTTACCCTTGTAGCAAAACCAACACTGGCTTTGGCAGCAAAAAACTGAGCTGTAATACTGCAAGTAAGACCTACAGCAGCCATAATAAGTAACACACCAAATCTTTCTACTATATAAGTGTGGTTGTTGTTGGCAACACCTACATCAATAATCTGTGCCACAACTACCGGCACAAGTAAGTCAAACAATACTTCCAAAAATTTAAAAATAGGTGCAAGTATACTTTCTTTTATATATGGTTTCAAATATATACCAAGACTTTTCATATCTTCACTCCATTCTTACGGATATTATTTGTATTATTATTCGTAAAAAAACCGTCTGCTACACAAGCAAACGGTTAATTTTACTATATTCTGTTTATCTTTTCCAAAAATCTAATAATTTTGCCACCCATTGGCACCATTTGTAAATCTTCTCTTGCAAAGCCCTTTACACATATCATTGCTACTACGAAAACTACCATAGCCACAATAATAGCTAAAAGTGTACATACAATATTACTAGGCATAAACTTATAGAACAGGTGGTAGCTAAGTAAACTGAATATACCCATTATAATTGAGGCAATAGACGGTTTTACAAGCATACCAACAAAGTCCGGTCTAACACCTGTTGCCTTTATTAAAGCTCTAAAATTCAAAAGACTGGCAATAATATAGCAAACAGTTGTACTAATTACAGCACCAATAATATTTATTTCAGGAATGGCAATAAGGAAATAGTTTACAGGAATTTTAGCAATACTACCCCAAAGGGCATTCCAAGCTGGGGCATTAACCTTGCCTACACCCTGTAAAACACCTGTTGAAATCTGACTTAATGCCAAGAAAACAACGCTTATTGAGCCGACTCTGATAAGCATACCACCGTCAGAATAATTAGGGAAAAGCATTTGCAAAATCTGTGGACCTAAAGCACCAAGACCAATAGCTGCCGGAATAGAAATAATCATTGTAAGGCGAAGTGTAGTATCAACCTTTGCCTGTACAAGTTCGTGTTCCTTTCTTACTACACTGCCTGCAATACTAGGTATAACGGCTGTAGCAAGGGCAGTAGAAATAGCAACAGGCATAGTAGAAAGTGTAACATACTTACCTGTAAGCTGACCATAGAGGGCATCTATTTCTTCAGCAGTATAAGTACCAATAGCTGCCAAACGAGAATTAACCATAACCATATCTATTAAATTTGTCATAGAGAAAATGGCTGTACCAGTAATAACCGGAATAGCAATTTTAAAAAGGTTTGATGTAATTTCTCTGCTTGTTTCCACTCTGTAATCTTTTTTATCCTCAGCGAAAAGCTCCATTCTGCCTTTTCTTGATGTAAAGAAAATAACTACTAATGTAACAAGTCCTGCCAAAGCACCAATACCGGTACCGGCAGTACCACCGGCTGCACCTAATTCAACACTTGTCTTAACAAGTATCCACGCAAGGTACACACTAAACACAGCATTTAAAATCTGTTCTACAATCTGAGAAATTGCAGTAGGCACTGTGCTGTTAAAGCCCTGAAAATAACCTCTGAAAACAGCCATAACAGAAACAATAAATACAGTAGGTGCTAAAGTCAATATACAATAATAGCTTCTTGGACTTCCTATAGCCTTACAGAAAGCATTTGCTCCCAAAAACATAGCTATAGTACAAATAAGACCCAATCCACCAGCAACAAAAAAGGAAGTTCTAAAAATCTTTTTAGCATTTGTATATTCGCCTAATGCCAACTTTTCAGATACCATTTTGCTTATGGCAACAGGAAGACCTGCCGAACTCATAATCAAAAACATATTGTAAAGATAATAGCCAGCACTATAAATACCGTTTCCCTCATCACCAATCATATTGGTGAGAGGTAAACGGTATAAAAATCCCAAAAGACGAACAAGTATGCCGGCTACTGCAAGTATTGCAGCCTGCTTTACAAAAGAACCCCCGTTCTTTTTCACTTTGTTCATTTATTTTTCTCCTCTAAAATCGGATAATTAGCAACGAGCTGCCTTTCTTCTTGCAACTGGGTCAAGGTATCTCTTTCTAATTCTAAGGTTTTCTGGAGTTACTTCTACTAATTCATCATCGCCGATGAAGTCGATACACTGTTCAAGACTCATTACAACGTGAGGAACAAGCTTTAAGGCATCATCAGAACCTGATGCTCTAGTGTTAGTAAGCTGTTTCTTCTTACAAACGTTTACTTCCATATCGCCTGAACGAGCATTTCTACCAACAACCATACCAGAGTAAACCTTTGTACCGGCACCGATGAAAAGTTCACCTCTGTCCTGAGCATTGAAAAGACCGTAACCAACAGCTTCGCCAGTTTCGAAAGCAACAAGTGAGCCCTGACTTCTGCTCTGGATTTCGCCCTTGTATGGTTCATAACCATTAAATACAGTATTGATAATACCATTACCTCTTGTATCAGTTAAAAATTCATTTCTGTAACCAATAAGACCTCTTGCAGGAATGTTGAACTCAATACGAGTGTAACCACCGTTAGAAGGAGCCATATTTACCATTTCGCCCTTTCTAGTACCGAGCTTTTCAATAACTGTACCAACATATTCTTCTGGTACATCAATTGTAGCAAGTTCCATAGGTTCAAGTCTCTTGCCGTTTTCGTCATTCTTGTAAAGAACTTCAGGTCTTGAAACCTGGAATTCGTAGCCTTCTCTTCTCATTGTTTCAATAAGGATAGAAAGGTGAAGTTCACCACGACCACTTACCTTGAATGCTTCTGCTCTGTCTGTATCTTCTACTCTAAGAGAAACGTCTGTGTTAAGTTCTCTCATAAGTCTTTCTCTTAAGTGACGGCTAGTAACGAACTTACCTTCCTGACCAGCAAATGGACTATCATTTACACTAAATGTCATAGAAAGTGTAGGTTCACTAATCTTGTTAACTTCCATAGCTACAGGATTGTCAACAACTGTGATTGTATCACCAATGTGAATATCAGGCATACCACTTACAGCAACGATTGCACCAATAGTAGCTTCCTTAACTTCAACTCTTTCAAGACCTTCATATTCATAGAGCTTAGTTACTCTAATCTTAGTGAGCTTATCTGGGTCATGGTAGTTTACAATAGCAACTTCGTCATTAACATGAACTGTACCATTTTCAATCTTACCAATACCAATCTTACCAACGTATTCGTTGTAATCAATAGTAGTAACGAGCATACCAAAGTCTGCATCTGGGTCACCAGTAGGTGCAGGAATATGTTCGATAATTGTATCAAAAAGTGGCTTCATATCAGGTGCATCAAGGGCTTCTTCTGGAGTAAGAGCAGCCTTACCCATCTTAGCAGATGCAAATACGAATGGAGAATCAAGCTGTTCATCAGTTGCATCAAGTTCCATGAAAAGTTCAAGAATTTCATCAACAACTTCTTCAGCTCTGGCTTCTGGTCTATCAATCTTGTTTACACATACAACAACAGGAAGACCAAGGCTTAAAGCATTAGAAAGAACGAACTTAGTCTGAGGCATAGCACCTTCATAAGCATCAACTACAAGAACAACACCGTCAACCATTTTAAGTACACGTTCTACCTCGCCACCGAAGTCAGCATGTCCTGGAGTATCTACAATGTTAATTTTTGTATGTCCATAGTAAACAGAAGTATTCTTTGAAAGGATTGTAATACCTCTTTCTCTTTCAATATCACCACTGTCCATTACTCTTTCTCTAACAACCTGATTAGTACGGAAAGTACCACTCTGCTTTAAAAGTTCATCAACCAAAGTTGTTTTACCGTGGTCAACGTGGGCAATAATAGCAACATTTCTAATATCGTCTCTTGTAGTTTTCATTTTATTCACTCTCTTTTTTCAAATTTTTTGCCTATTAACGCATTGTCAACATTATAACTAATTTTCATTTATTTATCAAGTATTCATATTAACAATTTTTTTACGGTCTCGCAGTTGTGATATAGTAAATTTGCCAAAAGCCTAGGCTAACTCCTATCTATCTTATCCTTTTAAACTATACACTTTATTTTTGCCCCAACTTATGCTATACTATCTCATTATGAACGAACCTTTGTTCAGGCATAGATTAAGACGAAAGGAAGATACCTGTGGATTATACTGAAGTTTCTGGTATTGTGGAAAGCATTACCTTCTATAATAAGGAAAACGGTTACTGTGTTTTTACAATCGCAGGAACTGGAAATGATGAATATGATGAGCTTACTTGTGTCGGAACAGTTCCTAGTATTGCACAGGGAGAAAGCATAAGTCTAAAAGGCAGAATGGTAAATCATTCTACATACGGTATGCAACTTAATGTAGAAAGCTATGAAAAGACTGCACCCAAAACTGAAAAAGCTATGGAGCTTTATTTAGCCAGTGGGGTATTAAAGGGTATAGGTCCTAAAACTGCTGCCAAAATTGTCAAAAAATTTGGTATCAAGACTATGGATATTATTGAAAACGAGCCCGAAAGACTTGCTGAACTGAGAGGTATAACTCTTGAAAAAGCTATTTCCATAGGACAGACATTCAGAGAACAGGCACAGCTTAGAGCCTTAATAATGTTTTTAGGTCAATATGGTATAACTCCGACTTACGCTATAAAAGTACACCAAAAGTACAAGGACAAGGCTATTGATGTTATAAGTCGAAATCCCTATTCCCTTGCTGATGACATCATTGGCATAGGTTTTAAAATAGCCGACAATATTGCTGCTAAAATAGGTATTGCCCCTGATTCAGCTTTCAGAATAAAGGCAGGTATAAGATATTGCCTTAATGCAGCTGCAAACAACGGAAATGTGTACTTGCCTATGGAAATGTTAGTAAGAAAGGTTTCAGAGCTTTTAAACATATCTCCGGAGCCTATTTCTAACGAAATGACAGGTATGCACATTGAAAACTATATTTGGATTGACCGTACACCACAGTATGAAAACGTTTATCTAAACTATTTTTACTATGCCGAAAGCTATGTTGCCCGAAAGTTAATAGAGCTTGCCGATATGGAGCTTGACAACACTGGCTTGTATGATGACAAAATAGATGCCCTTGCCTATAGTCAGGGTATAACATTTGCACAGGAGCAAAGACAGGCTATTATTGAAGCTATGAGCAACGGTGTACTTGTTATTACAGGTGGTCCAGGTACCGGTAAAACTACTATTATAAACGCTATTATTCAGCTTTCTGAAGCCGAGGGAATGGAAGTCACTCTTGCAGCTCCTACAGGTAGAGCAGCCAAAAGAATGGAAGAAGCCACAGGTCACAATGCACAGACTATTCACAGACTTTTAGGGGTAACATTCCTTAACGAGGACAGCAACCGACAGACTTTTTGCAAAAATGAAGAAGAACCTATTGAAACAGACATTTTAATTATTGACGAAAGCTCAATGATAGATATTATGCTTATGCAAGCCCTTTTAAAGGCTGTTGCTATAGGTACAAGGGTTATAATAGTAGGCGATTCAAACCAGTTGCCGTCTGTAGGTGCTGGTAATGTATTAAAGGACATTATTACTTCCGGAGAAATAAAGGTAGTACAGCTTACTGAAATTTTCAGACAGGCTCAAAAGTCCGATATTATTATAAATGCCCACAAAATAAACAAAGGTGAACACCCTAATTTAAGCAAAAACGGCAGTGACTTTTTCTTTATGAAAAGATATAACCAAAATGAAATATGTTCCCTTTTAGTCAGCCTTGTTACAACACGTTTGCCAAAGTATTTAAACTGTAAACCTACAGATATACAGGTACTTACACCAATGAGAAAACAGGGCTTAGGTGTTGCTTCTGTAAATGCTATTTTGCAACAGGCTATTAACCCTCCGGCTCCTAATAAGGCTGAAAAAGTTATGAAAAATATGACTTTTCGTGAAGGTGACAAGGTAATGCAGATTAAAAATGACTATGAAATGGAATGGAAATTAATCAGAAATAACATTGTCACAGATAAGGGAACAGGTATATACAATGGCGATGAAGGTTTCATAACTTACATAGACAACGATAGCAAATTTATGGAGGTAGTTTTTGACGAAAACAAAGTAGTCCACTATGACTTTGCACAGCTTGATAAATTGGAACTAAGCTATGCCGTTACAATACACAAAAGTCAGGGTAGCGAATACAGAGCTGTTATACTTCCTCTTTTAAACGGTCCTGAAATGCTTATGACAAGAAATCTTCTCTATACAGGTCTTACAAGAGCTAAAAACTTGGCTGTCATTGTAGGTTCACCGGAAACTGTATATCATATGGTAGATAATAATAGAGAAATTGAAAGATTTACAACACTATCAAAGAAAATAAAAGAATTTGCAAAATTGTAGGTATTCTAAAGAGGGGGCATTTTCACCGGAATTGTGGGGCAATTTTATACTTTACTGTAAGTGGCTTATTTACTGGGTTTAAGGATTGTTTTTGTATCTAGGGGCAAGTTTTTGTAATTTTTTTATCTCTTATATATTTTATATTTTTATTTTTTATTTTATTAACTTAAAAAAATATGCCCCTTTTGCCCCCTGCCCAGTATTTACTGATGTTTCAAGGAATTTAACTTTCCCCCTACCTGCCCCCTTTTTGCCCCCTTTTTGCTACTCTTAAAAATTTACTTTTCATAAATAAATTTCAATCTATAAAGTTTAATCTCTAAATATGTAATATTTCTTGAAAAATATATATTTCAAAGTTAGGGCAATTTCATCTAAATTTTAGGGCAAGTTTGCATATTGCTGTAAGTAGCTTATTTACTGGCTTTAACGGCTGTTTTTATATTCTTAGGGCAAAAATGTACATTTTCTTTATCTATAATATATTTTATATTTTAATTTTTTATAATTTTATTTTAAAAAAATATGTCATAATTGCCCTAAGCCTTTTATTTACTGAATTTTTCTTGCTCTAAACCTGCCCTAAACTATATCTCCATATTTATATCATTTTCAACTCCATTTACAAAAATAACCAAATATTAAATTTAGGCAAAGTTACAGTATGCAATTCTATTGACGTTTTTGAAATAATTTGTTATTATAGAGCTAATATAATATTGGAGGTAACGTAAAATGAAAAAATTTGTAAAAGGTCTTGCTTTTGTACTTGCAGGCACAATGCTTTTAGGTATGGTAGGTTGTGGTAGTGCAAACAACAGTGCAGATTCTACAGATAGCACTGACGTAAAGACAGTTTCAGCCGGTAAGTTCACTTGGGCAACAAATGCTGAATTTGAACCATATGAATACAGAGATGGCGACAAGGTAGTAGGTATTGATGCTGAACTTGCTGATGCTATTTCTGAAAAGCTTGGTCTTACTGCAGAAGTTGAAGATATGGCTTTCGACTCAATCATTCCTGCTGTTACAAGTGGTAAGGCTGATGTAGGTCTTGCAGGTATGACAGCTAGTGAAGACAGAAAGGTAAGTGTTGATTTCTCAGATACTTATGTAGAAGCCGGTCAGGTTATTATCGTAAAGAAGGGTTCTGACATCAAGGACGCATCTGGTCTTACTGGTAAGACTGTAGGTGTTCAGCTTGGTACAACTGGTGACCTTTACGTTTCTGACCCTAAGAATGTAGAAAACGTAACAGTTCAGCAGTTCCCTAAGGGTGCTGATGCTGTAGAAGCATTAAAGACAGACAAGATTGACGCTGTTGTTATTGACAATCAGCCAGCAAAGAAGTTTGTTGAAAACAACTCTGACATCGAAATCTTAGCAACACCTTTAACTCAGGAAAGCTATGCTATTGCTGTAGCAAAGGACAACAAACAGCTCCTTGACGCAGTAAACAAGGCATTAGCTGAATTAAAGGAAAGTGGCGAATTAGACTCTATCCTTAACAAATATCTTGCAAGTGACGAATCTGCAGAAACTACAACTTCTGCTCAGTAATTTATTTGCAAAGGTTATGACTTACAAAGGTGTGGAACTTCCACACCTTTTTTAAAGGTAAGTACCTTATTTTCGGAGGAAATATTTTATGTCAGATTTTCAGACTAAATTTTATTTGAATTTTATAAAAGATGACAGATGGAAGTATATAACTTCAGGTTTGGGCAACACACTTAAAATCACAGTTTTTGCCCTTATCTTTGCTGTTATTATCGGTGTGCTTGTAGCCATCATAAGATATTCTTATGACAAAAACCACACAAATAAGGCTGGTAACTTTATTCAGTCTTTACTTCAATTCTTGCTTGCTGTTGCCAACGGTATTTGCCACGTTTATTTAACAATTATTCGTGGTGTTCCTGTTGTAGTACAGCTTATGATTATTTATTTCATAATCTTCGCTAGTCCTGATGTAAGTAAGATTTTCTGTGCTGTAGTTGCTTTCTCTCTCAATTCCGGTGCATACGTTGCCGAAATCGTAAGAGGTGGTCTTAACAGTGTAGACAAAGGTCAGTTCGAAGCAGGTAGAAGTCTTGGCTTTGGCTATATTGCCACAATGTGGTACATTATTCTTCCACAGGCTTTCAAGAACATTCTCCCAGCCCTTGGCAACGAAGCTATTATGCTTTTAAAGGATACTTCAATTTCCGGTTATGTTGCTATTCAGGACTTAACAAAGGGTGGCGATATTATAAGAAGTCGTACTTACGACGCCTTTATGCCACTTATTGCAGTAGCTTTAATCTATTTAATTCTTGTTACAATATTAACATTACTTTTAAGACGTTTGGAAAGGAGGTTGCAGTCTAGTGAAAGATAATAATCCATTAATCAAGGTTGACCATTTGGTAAAACAATTTGGCGACACAAAGGCATTAAATGATGTATCTGCTGAAATTCGCCACGGCGAGGTTGTAGTTGTTGTTGGACCTTCCGGTTCAGGTAAATCCACTTTCCTTCGCTGTCTTAACCTTCTTGAAGAACCTACAGAAGGTCAGATATTTTTCGAAGGTACAGATATTACAGACCCTAGAACAAATATAAACACTCATAGACAGAAAATGGGTATGGTTTTCCAGCAGTTTAATCTCTTTCCACATATGACAATTATGGACAACCTTATTTTAGCCCCTACAAAGATTTTGAAAAAATCTCCTGATGAAGCTAAAAAATATGCTATGGAACTTCTTGAAAAGGTTGGTCTTGCTGATAGAGCAGACTCTTATCCAAACCAGCTTTCAGGTGGTCAGAAACAGAGAATAGCTATTGTCAGAGCATTGTGTATGCAACCTGATGTTATGCTTTTTGACGAACCAACTTCTGCCCTTGACCCTGAAATGGTAGGAGAAGTATTGGAAGTTATGAAGGACCTTGCAAAGGGTCATATGACAATGGTTGTTGTTACTCACGAAATGGGCTTTGCTCGTGAAGTAGGTACAAGAGTTATATTTATGGAAAAGGGTTCAATAATTGAAGAAAATGAACCAAATGAATTTTTTGAAAATCCAAAGAGTTCAAGATTAAAGGAATTTTTAAATAAGGTTTTATAATTTTTATCTCCGTAATTTTTTACGGAGATTTTTTATTTTCTTTTTTATTTGCTATGTTAAAATGAATAAATATTTGACTTATTCATCAACTATGGTATAATTTTTAGTAACAAAACAATTTTTCAGGAGGTAGATTATGGTTCCCATTACTATAAGAGATTTGGAAATCGGAACAGGTATGCCAAAGGTTTGTTTACCTATTGTTGGCCATACTCAGTACGAAATTGTATCTCAAACTATGACTATTGCATCTTTAAAGCCGGATATTGTTGAATGGCGTGTAGACTGGTATGATGATGTTCTTCAGTCAGAAAACTTAATTGAAATGCTTAAACAGGTTAGAAAACTTCTTGACAAAATACCTCTCCTTTTAACTTTCAGACGAGTTGAAGAAGGTGGCGTTCAGGAATGTACTATTGAAGAATACACAAGAGTATACGAAACTGCTATTCAGAGTGGTCTTGTTGACCTTGTTGACTACGAGCTTGAGGTAGGCGATGATGCCCTTATTCCTCTTATTAAGCACGCAAAAGATGCCGGCATTACAGTTGTAGTTTCTAACCACGATTTTGAAAAGACTCCAGCAAAGAAAGAACTTATCAGAAGAATGGAAAAAATGATTGAAATTAATGCTGATATTCCTAAAATTGCCGTTATGCCAAACTCTAACAGAGATGTTTTAGAACTTCTTGATGTTACAGACACTATTCATCAAAAGTACCCTGATGTACCTATTATTACAATGAGTATGGAGGGCAGAGGTATTGTAAGCCGTGTTTGTGGTGAAATCTTTGGTAGCTGTGTAACATTTGGTTGTGCAAGAAAGGCATCTGCCCCTGGACAGATTGAAGCTGACGACCTTGAAAGAGCAATAAAGATTATTCACGAAAACCTTTATCACAAAGACGAATTTGAAAATATGCAGTAATTTTTAAATAAATCTATACATATTGGGGGATTTTCTTTTAGATTATCCCCTATTTTGTTGCAAATTTGGATAATTTTTACTTATTGCATAATTATACAACAATTCTTTTATGTATACTGTCCCTTAGGGCTGTTATTTGCCTTTTAATTTTCTTATTTTTATTGACAATTAGGCTTATATACTTTAAAATATATAGTATACATTGTGCATTGTTTACAAAAAGGAGGATTCCATTATATGAAAAGATTTTTATCAACATTTATAGCACTTGCTTTATCAACAGTAATGCTTGCTGGTTGTGGCAGTGCATCTTCATCTACTGCATCTACAGACGGTGCAAAATCAGATAAGACCTACAACATCGGTGTAATTCAGTACACAGAGCACCCTGCCCTTGATGCAGCAAGAGAAGGATTTATTGAAGCCTTAAAAGAAGGTGGCTATGTAGACGGCGAAAACGTAAAGATTGACGTTCAGAATGCACAGGCTGACCAGTCTAATCTTAAGACTATTTCTCAGAAATTCGTTACTGACAGAAAGGACTTAGTTTTAGCTATTGCTACTCCTGCAGCTCAGTCTATGGCAGCTGAAACAAAGGATATTCCTATTCTTGTTACAGCAGTTACTGACCCTGCCGAATCTGACTTAGTAGAGTCTAACGAAGCACCTAACACAAATGTTTCAGGTACTTCAGATATTAACCCTGTTTCAGACCAGATAGCTCTTTTAAAACAGCTTGTTCCAGACGCTAAGAAGATTGCTATTATGTACTGCTCAGGTGAACAGAACTCAGTTATTCAGGCTAAAATGGCTAAGGAAGCAGCCGACAAACTTGGTATCGAATCAAAGGAAGAAACTGTTTCTAACACAAATGACGTTGCTCAGGTTGCAGAATCAATGATTGGTAGATATGACGCAGTTTATATTCCTACTGACAATGTTCTTGCATCTTCAATGCCTCTTTTAACAAGTATTACTAACCCTAAGGGTCTTCCGGTAATCGTTGGTGAAGAAGGTATGGTTAAGGGTGGTGGCCTTGCCTCAGTTGCTATTGACTATACAGAACTTGGTAAACTTACTGGTAAAATGGCTATTGACATTTTCGGTGGTAAGGACATTAAGACAATGCCAATTCAGTACACAGAAAATCCTCAGCTTGTTGTAAACAAGAAGGTTGCTACTGAAATGGGTATTACTATTCCTGATGATGTTGCCTCAAAGGCTAAAATGATTGAAGAATAATGCAATATTTACTTTTATTGTAGTTAATCTAATTTTTAATTTTGTAAAGGGGCGGAAATCTCTGCCCCTTTATATTTTATTTTTACTGTAAGGAGAATTAATATGATTTTAAGTTTATTGGGTCTTATGCCAGGTGCTTTTGCTCAAGGTTTATTATGGGCAGTAATGGCAATCGGCGTATATATTACATACAGAATACTTGATATTGCTGACCTAACAGCTGAAGGTTGTTTCACTTTAGGTGCAGCCGTAACTTGTAAACTTGTTACATTAGGTTGGGACCCTTTCACATCAACTATCGTTTCTTTTTTAGCCGGTCTTTTAGCCGGTCTTGTTACTGGTTTATTACATACTAAGCTCAAAATTCCTGCTTTGCTTTCCGGTATTCTTACAATGACAGCCCTTTGGTCTGTAAACCTTAGAGTTATGGGTCAGTCAAATATACCTCTTTTAAAGCAGACTACAATTATTTCACTTTTAGAAGATGTCGGTCTTACTAAGAACTTAGCAGCCATCGTTGCCGGTCTTGTTCTCACTGTTTTTGTAATCTTCATTTTATGGATATTCTTTAACACAGAGCTTGGTTTCTCACTTCGTGCTACAGGTGACAACAAAAATATGATTAGAGCACAGGGTGTAAATACTGACAATACTCTTATTTTCGGTATTATGCTTGGTAACGGTCTTATTGCCGTTTCATCTTCTCTTGTAGCTCAGTTCAATGGTTTTGCCGATATTAGTATGGGTACTGGTACAATCGTTATTGGTCTTGCATCAGTAATCATTGGTGAGGTTGTTTTTGGTCACAGAAACCTTTTACATTCCCTTATAGCTGTTGCTTTAGGTTCAATACTCTATAGAATTATTATAGCTTTGGTTTTATGGCTTGGTTTAAGCTCAAACGATTTAAAACTTATAAGTTCAGTTCTTCTTGCTATTGCATTGTGTTTCCCTGCAATCAGAAATATATTTACAAAGAACCTTAAAAATTCTATTAAAAAGGGAGGCAGTGAAAATGCTTAAACTTGAAAAAATACATAAGTCCTTTGAAATAGGTACTGTAAACGAAAAACATATTTTAAAAGGTGTAAACCTTGAAGTAAATGACGGAGATTTTATAACAATCATTGGTGGTAACGGTGCCGGTAAGTCTACACTTTTAAACTCTGTAGCAGGTACATTCCCTGTTACTTCCGGTAAAATCTTTATTGATGGCGATGATGTAACTGCTGAACCTGAATTTAAAAGAGCAAAGTACATTGGTAGAGTTTTTCAGGACACAAGAATGGGTACAGCCTCTGATATGTCTATTGAACAAAACCTTGCTATTGCCTACAGACGTGGCAAAAAGCGTACTCTCCGTTGGGGTATTACAGAAAGAGAAAGAGGTATTTACAGAGAACTTTTATCTCAGCTTGACTTAGGTCTTGAACACAGACTTAAGGACAAAACTCGTTTCCTTTCTGGTGGTCAAAGACAGGCTCTTACACTTCTTATGGCATCTTTCCACCAGCCTAAGCTTCTTCTTTTAGATGAACATACAGCTGCCCTTGACCCTAAAACAGCTGCAAAAGTCCTTGAATTGACAGTAAAAATCGTAGAAGAAGAAAAACTTACTGCTATGATGGTTACTCACAATATGAAAGACGCATTAAGAATCGGTAATCGTCTTATTATGTTGCACAACGGCAATATTATTTTAGACCTTTCTAAGGAAGAAAAGCAAAATATGGAAGTTTCTGACCTTCTCAAGATGTTCGAAAGAGCAAGTGGCGAGGAAATGGACAACGACAGAATGCTTTTAGGCTAAATATAAACAATCAATACAAAAATCGTCACAAAATTGTGGCGATTTTTTGTTTTTCGTGGTATTATATTACTATATTTTTTTAGGAGGTTGTTTTTATGGAATTATTGTGGATTAATTGCTGTATCAGTGGCAAGGAAAATTCAAGAACTTACAAACTTTCAAAGGAGTTTTTGGAAAAATATAAATCCGAAGAAAATTTAGAAGTTGTAGAAATAGACCTCTCATTACAAAAACTACAGCCTTTGAAAAAGGAAGACATTGAAAAGAGAGATAGACTTTTAAAATCCGGTTCTCTCAATGACCCAATATTTGACTTTGCCGACAGATTTAGACGTGCAAACTACATTGTCATTTCTGCCCCTTATTGGGATTTAAGTTTTCCGTCACTTTTAAAGGTGTTTTTTGAACATATTTGCGTATGTGGTATTACATTTGCCTATGACGAAAACGGTGTGGAAAAGGGTCTTTGTAGGTGCAAAGAATTGACATACATCACAACCTGTGGTGGATATTTGGGCAATTACAACTTAGGGTATAACTACATAAAGGGGCTTTGTGGTCTTTTTGGTATTGAAAATACAACTGAATACGCCCTTGAGGGTTTAGATATTGAGGAAAAGGAAGTATCCCTTAATAATTGCAGGGTTATAAAATAACTTTGTATAGTTGACAATGAATGACTTTAATATTACTATATATCTTTGGTAGGTGATAACGTGCATAGAAAATTATTTTTTGTTGCATTTATTGGTATTGTAGCTTTAGCACTGTGGCTTACATTTTTTACTTTGCCAGTGTTTAATATAAAGACAATAGAAATAAATGGCAACGAAAATTTATCAAAAGAACAAATTGAAAGTATGTTAAATACAAAGGTTGGGAATAATATTTTCGCCTTTAATAAAACAAAAGCATTAAAAAATATTAAATCCAACAACTACGTTGAAGAAGTTAGTATTCACAGAAAACTTCCTTCAACAATAACTGTAGACATAAAGGAATATAAGCTAAGAGCCTATGTGCCTTATATGGGTTCATATCTTTATATTAATGACTACGGAAGAATACTGGACACACAAAAGACATTTAAGAAGCAGTTGCCTGTTGTAGAGGGTCTTAAATTTAACCAATTTACATTGGGAGAAGTTTTACAGGTAGACAACCCTAGTGCCTTTGATACAGTAGTTCAGCTTTCCAAACTTTTTGAAAAGGACCAGCTTTTAAATACTATTGTACGAGTCGACGTTTCTGATGAAAACGATATACATTTTTATGTAGGTAAAATTGATGTAGAGTTTGGTAGCTTTGACGATGCAAACAAAAAATTGCTTACATTAAATGAAGTTTTAAAGCAGTTAGATACTTCTTATGCCGGTGTACTTAATTTGACTGGTGGCAATCCAACTTGCACATATATTAACTAAAAGTTAATTTATTTTATTGACCATTAAGAATTTGCAAACAAAATATAACTAACAAAAAATATTTTTAACCGATTATACATTAATTTATGATATAAATTTGTATGGAAATATTAAGAAAATATGATAAATTAACCAAAATTTTATTTTTATAGAAAATATGCTTGCAATATTGCCTAAAAGCAATTAAAATAATAATAGGTAGGTTTATGACTGGGAGGTTGTAAACGGTTTATTATAATGAACGACTTGATGTTTATTCATATATAGGAGGATAATGTTGTGATTGAAATTGTAAACGAATTAAAAGATGTTGCAAAGATTGTTGTAATTGGTGTAGGTGGTGGCGGATGTAATGCCGTTGACAGAATGATTGCATCAAATACTGATGTAGAATACATTGCCGTAAATACAGATCAGGCAGCCTTAAACAAATCAAACGCAACAAAGAAAATCGCTATAGGTGCAAAACTTACTAGAGGTCTTGGTGCTGGTGCTCGTCCTGAAGTAGGTGCAAAGGCAGCTGAAGAAAATTCTGCTGATATTACTGACGCACTTGAAGGTGCTGATATGGTATTCATCACTGCTGGTATGGGTGGTGGTACAGGTACCGGTGCTTCTCCTGTTATTGCAAAAATGGCTAAGGAAATGGGTATCCTTACTGTAGCTGTTGTTACTAAGCCTTTCGACTTTGAAAGAAAGAAGAGAATGAACTTTGCCCTTGAAGGTATTGAAAAGTTAAGAGAACACGTTGATACAATCATCGTTATTCCTAACCAGAAGCTTTTACAGTCAGCTGACAAGAACATTTCTGTTCCACAGGCTTTCGAACTTGCTGATAGCGTTCTTTATCAGGGTGTTACTGGTATTTCTGACCTTATTACTAAGGCCGGTGATATTAACGTTGACTTTGCTGATATTTGTACAGTTATGCGTGACCAGGGTCTTGCTCACTTCGGTATCGGTCGTTCTACTGATGTTGAAGAAGCTGCTAGAACTGCTATTAACTCTCCATTAATCGAAACTTCTATTGATGGTGCTAAGGCTGTAATCGTAAACTTCACTGGTAGCAGAAACCTCGGTCTTTTCGATGTAAACAATGCTGCTAATATCATTGGTGAAGCTCTTGACCCAGATGCAGAACTTATCTTTGGTACAGTTTACGATGATACTCTTGAAGATGAAGTTATCGTTACTGTTATTGCAACTGGTCTTGACGAAAGCAATGCTGCTAACAAGATTGAACAGCCAGCTCCTGCAAAGGAAACTGCTAAGGAAGAAGCTGTTAGACCTGCTACAAAGGCTCCTAATAGAGCCGTTCCAAGTAGCTTTACTCAGGTTTACACACCTGTATCAGATGACACAGATTCTGACCTTGCTATTCCAACTTTCTTAAGAAAGAGATAATTTAGTATATTCAGAACAAATTAACTTTGTTAATTTGTGGCTTGACAATTCACTATAAATAAAAATCTGAGGATATGTCATTGTCCTCAGATTTTTTTATAATTTAACGAATTTAATTTGTTCTGACCTACATATTTTTAAGCTCATTTTCTATTATTTTAGGTACTTCCTCAATATTCACGCCAAAGGCAATAGCTATTTCTAAGTGAAGTTTCTCCTGTGCCTCTTTAAAAAATATATTTTCTATAGTTCCTTCCTTTTTGCCTTCCCTTTTTCTATCTAAATTCTTTTCATATATGGTCTTAATAAGCATCAACATATTTTCACTGTCACAATTTTTCAAAAACGTTTTGTAATAATCCGATTGCACTTTCATATTTTTACTTTGAATTTCTATAGTTTTAAGACTAGGAATTTTGCGTATAAGCTCCTTTATCTGTTCCTTTGTCATTATCTTTCTCATAAAAACATTGGTATCTGTCGGTGTGTATATTATTTCCTTTTCTCTGTAGGAATATAACTTGTAATACTTCTTTTCAGTATTCATACCTATTTCGTCTCCACCTAAAATGCCCTCAATACGACATACCCCAACATTTCCATACATTATATTTTCATCTACATTAAACATATTTAACCTCCAAAACAAACTATACTACTATACACTACTTATATTTTATCATCTTTTTGTACTATAATGTAAGTTACAATTTTGTTAAAATACTTGACGAAAATATCTATATAATATATAATTTAGGGAGTATGCTAATATAGCTCAGGAGGTAGAGCGCAACATTGGTAGTGTTGAGGTCACGGGTTCAACTCCCGTTATTAGCTTATTCAGAACAAATTAACGACCTTAATTTGTGGCTTGCTTGCAAGCCATCGGATTTATCTTTCCGATTCACTATAACAAAAGCCCTGTAATCTAGGTGGTTACGGGGCTTTTTTACTTTTAAGATATTCTTATAAAATACTATTTTCAATGAATTATCATCCATTTTTCTACTATTTACTTTCCATTTTTTTATGTTACTTTGCTTATTTTTGTTCTATTTTTATTTACTTTAAACAAAGACCACCAACATTAATCATTTTTTTCACCTTGCCAAAAAATAATAAAAAAAGATGCTAACTTCAGTAAAATTTGAAATTAGCACCTCTTCTTATTTTCTTAGTCTAAGTCTACATTTTCAGCTTTTTCATTACTATATGAAATTCCATTGTAATATCCTAAAAAGCTAAAAAATAAATCTGATTTAAGGAAAAAACAATCTCTATCACTATTTAATAAATCTGCACCAGAGCAATCCACATTATACCATTTGCCATTGATTTGTACTATATTCCATTCGTGTTTCATTGATTTGCTTATTACAACATCACAAGGAATATTTAATTTTGTTAATATATTTTTATAGGCAATGGCAAATGCTCTACAAACACCTGTTCCACTTTCATATAACATTAAATCATCAGAATTTTTTAAAGTCCAATCGTAGTCATAATTATCAATTAAGTAATCGTAAACAAATTTTGCTTTTTCATAGTCAGTTTTATATTCTTGAGCCTGTTTAACAATAGGTTCAACTACACTGTCTATAAACTCTCTTTTTTCTTTTATTTGCTGTGGATTATATTTATATTCCACAAGTATTTTATCTACCTTATTGCCATTCATTTTAAATTTAGCCGAATGTTTTACATACCAAGCATTTTCACTTCTACTGACTAAGTAAGTAAACTCATTTTGAACTTCTTCTTGAGAATACTTATATTTAGACATATCAATTTGTTTTGCGTAAGTTGATATACCATTTTCCAATTTATCTCCGAAAGGAGATGCAAAACCAACACAACAATTAGTTATAGCAGTGATAATTGTAATAATAACAGCACAAAATTTTTTCATAAAAAATCCCCCTTTTAAATCTAAAAATTTTCTTGAATTATGAAGAAATGAAAACAACCTCTACGGGAATGTATGTAGGTTATCTTGTATTATACAGGTTAACATATCATAAGTCTATAGACAAATTTAATAAATTTATATATAATAAATTATATATATTTAACGAAAACTTCTAGGAGGGCGTAATTATGGCTGTAAATAAGGATACTAGAAAAATTAAAGAAGCCGGCGAATATACAACAAGTCCAGCAAGAAGAAAAGCTAATAATAGATTTGCAAAACAAAACTATGAAACCGTTGGTTACAAGTGTAAAAAAGGAATAAAATCTATACTGGAAATTATTGTTAAAAACACAGGGGAAAAATCTGTTTCTAAACTTGTTGAAAAAGCTGTTATAGAATATGTTAAAAATTTAGAACATGGAACAAATGTATTAGCTAGTGCTGAAGAAGATTTGTTATTATTAAAAGATATATTGAAATATGATAATGAAAACAGATGTCTTTATCCCCTAGACCATCTGGATTATCTCGAGGACTTATGTTATATGTATTATGAAAATCGTAAAGATAAAAAAGACTTTGAATTTAGCCCCATTCTTATAGACTTTTTAAAACCATATAATGATGAATATTGCTGTATAGAAGACCCTAAAAAACTTTATAAACTTGTTTATTATGCAAATTCGTCTTTTTATGATTACACTGACGATGATGACGATACAGAGGAAGAAGATGAAACAAAAAAGAAATAAAATATTATTAAATTATTCCTGAATATCTAGGATTATTGTACCCAGTCTATGACATTTTACTATTTCAAACTCTTGACTATATATAACTTTAATGTTAATATAAATGTACAAGAGGGAGCAACAAAGGTTGCTACCCCACCTATAAGTTAAAAATAACCGCTTAGTCTGGGGAGATTGGGGCGGTTATTTTAATATGTATAGCATTACAAGTAATGCAAGAATATTCTGAACAATAATCAAAAAGAACATCATTTTCAAATACTCTTTCATATCGCATATAAATCCCCCTTTCATATACTCCCGAAAATAAAATCACTTAAATCATAAGTAATCAACACCGATGTATATGGAATGGGTGGGAGTAACCGCCGTTATTCCCTCTTGTAAGTTGACTAAATCAGCCTGACAAATTATAATATAACACTACATTTAAAGCAATAATTTTTCCCTTTAAATATGTTACAATGCCAGTATACAAAATCATATTGCAAGAAGTACACAAAAGAAAAATCCCTGTAATCTAACTATTTACAAGGATTTTCATAATATTATACAAAATCATATTTAATTATTTATATAAAAATATAACTGACTATCAATTGATACTAAAATCTATAATCATTTTCTTTCTATATAGTCACAGCATTTTCAAGGTCAATATCCTTGCCCATAACATTCGTTATAATAATAGCTACCTGCTTATGGTTATTGCAAACACTATAACCACACAACATAGGTCCTTTTCTGAAAAATAGCATTATTTCAGCATTTTCTTCTCCATATGTCTTTCCGTCATATTCCCAGCCATTTTCTTTTAATTTGTTAACATATTCTCTGTCAACATCATCTCCTGATGAAAACTTACTTTTGTCGTACTTAAAATCGTATATATACCCCTGTCCTACAAAACCATCTACATCTATTTTTTCATTTCCCAATAAAGTAGCACCACTGAAACTTCCGTAGTCTGGCAAGTCACTATAGTCCTTATAAAATTCTGTACTTTCTCCACCAGTAATTTCAACTATTTTATTTTCACTATCCCATTGAACAGTATAGCCAAAAGTTTCTGCTACAAATCTGGCAGGTGCTAATGTTCTGCCATTTACTATTACAGCAGGTGCATCTAACTGTACTTCCTTATTGTTTACAGTTACAGCATTTGCTCCAATAGTCATATTTACTGTTGTATCGCCCTTTTTAGCTGTTATTGTCTTTGTTTCTGCATTAAAATCAATATTAGCACCAACAGCCTCAAATATTGCTCTTACAGGTACCATTGTTCTTCCATCTATAACAGTAGGTGGCACTTCTGCTGATATTTCGCTACCATTAATCTGTAATGAAATACTCTTTTCTCCACCATATACTGCTGAAACTCCACCTAATAACATTGTAGCTGAAAGCAAAACGCAAAATACATTTTTTATACTCTTTTTCATAAACTTTCCACCTTTTCTAATTGTATGTATTAAGTATAATAAAATTTATTTTCTATGTCAATAAAGTGTGCAAATGCCATTTTCCACAAAATAAATTAACTCCCAAATTTCAGACTTTTCTTGTCCAAAAATTGAGAGTTAATAAAAAATTATTTACTTTCTTCCATCATTTTCTTTAAAAGTTCTGTATTTTTTGAACTCTTAATAACTTCAACCATTATTTTCTTATCGTAAAAATTAGTGCCAAATGATAAAATTCTATCATCTTTAGTACAAAGCAATGTTAGTATACCAGCATCTTCAGCTTCAGCCATAGCTGTAATTTCCCAACCATTTTTTTCAGCTTGTTTAGCATAAGCTTCAACTACTTTATCTAAACCACTAAACTTTGATTTATCATACTTAAAATCATATATATAAGAACAGCTATTAAAATCACTTAATTCTACGATCGTTTTATCTACAAGATTAGCACCACTAAAAACTCCATAGTCTAAAACGTCACTATATTCTTCATAGTACTTTGCACTTGATGAAGTTGCAGAACCTGTCGCTTTTGTAGTTGTTTCAGTTGTTGATTCTGTAGTAGTTTCTGTTGTAGTCTCAGTTGTTGTTACAGTAGTGGTTTCTGTTGTAGTTTCTGTACTACTTTCTTTGCCATTGATTTTTACTATTTTGTTTTCGGCGTCCCATTGAACAGTATAACCAAAAGTTTCTGCTACAAATCTGGCAGGTGCTAATGTTCTGCCATTTACTATTACAGCAGGTGCATCTAACTGTACTTCCTTATTGTTTACAGTTACAGCATTTGCTCCAATAGTCATATTTACTGTTGTATCGCCCTTTTTAGCTGTTATTGTCTTTGTTTCTGCATTAAAATCAATATTAGCACCAACAGCCTCAAATATTGCTCTTACAGGTACCATTGTTCTACCTTCCATAATAGTAGGTGGCACTTCTGCTGATATTTCACTACCATTAATCTGCAAAGAAATATTGCTTTCCTCACCATAAGCAACAGTAACACCACTAAGCAACATACCTGTAGACATCAATAGGCATAATGCCTTTTTCAAGTTCTTTTTCATAAAAACACACCCTCTTTATAATTATTACATTTTCATTATAATAATCATAACTACCTGTGTCAATATTTTTATTTAACATTGTTTAAAAATCAATTTGCACTTTGGTATATTCTTTTCCATTTTCCTGTTTTATATTGACAAAATGAAACAAGCCAGTTTACAAACCAACCTAAAG